>MWWA01000195.1_pt1 | contig 18058 bp, 13 predicted proteins | sample 1047341 | NCBI WGS metagenome assembly MWWA01 (sample SAMN06349978, study PRJNA376086) | soil metagenome | isolation source: MS5-1 sample Antarctic (ecotone) soil | place: Antarctica | collected 2015-01-13
TCATTATTATACTATTCCGGGAAATTATTTATCTACACTAACTGCAGCTGGACCCGGTGGATGTATGGATGTTAGTACACAACGTATTGAGGTCCGTGGGCCTCGTGGTACATTCAGTTACCAACCTCCGGTAGGTTGCAAACCATTAACTGTAAAATTTATTGCGAGTACGCATAACCGTTCCTCCTTTATATGGGATTTCAGCGATGGAAATACGCTGGCAACAACAGACTCTGTTGTTTCTCACACATATACTATTCCAGGTAATTACCTGCCGAAAATGATCCTGATAGATCCGACTGGTTGTTCCGTTCCAATAGTTGGAACGGATACGATCCGGGTAATGGATGTTACTGCTGGCTTTGAGATGGATAAGAATATTTTATGTGATGAAGGTAATGTTCAATTTATCAATACTACTGAGACCAATGGTCTGATTAAAACATTTCATTGGGATTTTGGCGATGGTACACAAAGTGACCAGCGAAATCCTATACATAATTTTATCGCACCTGGTAATTATAATATTTCCCTAAAAGTTACAACCCTGAATGGTTGTACCGACCAGGTAATATTAAAAGATACAGTCCGCGTTTATGCAAGCCCTTTAATAGAATTACCGGTCGATACTTCAGCTTGTATGCCTGCAACTGTACAATGGATTGCCAAAGTAAAACGTGGAGATACCACCAGCCTTGATTGGCAATGGAATTTTGGTAATGGTGAAATATTTAGTGGCCAACATCCACCTATAAAATCTTATACAGCATCCGGAACTTTTAATGTCTTGGCAACTGTAGTAGATGAAAAGGGATGTACAGATAGTGCAGCGAGTTTGCTGACAATATTCCCATTACCACAGGTAAATGCGGGTACAGATGGTTTTGTTTGTTTGGGTGATTCGGTTCAACTAAAACCAACAGGTGCAATAACATATCATTGGAAAGCCTCCGGTGACCTGGGTTGTACTTCCTGCACGGAACCCTTTGCCAAACCAGTTCAAAATAATACCTATTATGTAACTGGTATCAATGAATTCGGATGTACAAATATGGATTCTCTGAAATTGAGGGTACGGCAACCACAATCGCTCACTGTATCTCCAGGTGATAGTATTTGTGCCGGGCAATCCATTCAACTTTTTGCATTTGGTGCAGATCAATATAACTGGTCACCTTCGGAAGGATTAAATAAATACAATATTGCAGATCCGGTTGCACGGCCTGTAAAAACTATTGAGTACCGGGTTATTGGAACTGATGATGATCATTGCTTTAATGATACAGCAAGCATTTTGATTCACGTAACTCCTTTACCGGTTGTAGATGCAGGTAAGGATGCAACTATTTCTGCGGGATCCGCACACCAGTTAAAACCTACTTATTCTCCGGATGTAATCAGTTGGAAATGGACGCCTGCTGCATTTGTAAATTGTGCCACCTGTCCCGAACCTTTTGCAAACCCAAGGGAAACCACACGTTACTTTCTGGAGGTTAAAAACAGCGCAGGTTGTGTTTGGATAGATGATGTAACCATCAATGTTACCTGCAATAATGGCAACCTGTTTATTCCAAATTCATTTTCACCTAATAGTGATGGTGCCAATGATATATTTTATCCAAGGGGTTCAGGTGTTTCAAATATCAAAGCGTTAAGGGTGTTCAATCGCTGGGGTGAGTTGGTTTTCGAACGGCTCAATTTCAGGACGAATGATGCCGGAGCAGGGTGGGATGGAACATTTAAAGGAAAACAACTGAACCCTGATGTTTACGTATATGCATGCGAGGTAGTATGTGACAATAATGAGGTTCTTGTATTTAAAGGTGATATTTCTTTGTTGAAATAGGTTAACCGTTTGAGATAATTAATTTCCAGACTATGAAAAAACTTTACTTTCTAAATCTTATTGGTGCGCTATGCATAATGGGTTGCCTGCAGGCGCAGGATATCCATTTCTCCCAGTTTTATGAAACGCCGCTTTATCGTAACCCGGCTTTGGCGGGCATTGTAAAGGGTGATGTAAGGGTTCAGTCTGTATATCGTAATCAATGGAATTCCATTTCCGCAGCTTATACAACGGCTTCATTAAATGCAGAATATAAAATGCCCATTGGGAATGCAGATGATTATCTAACCCTGGGTTTGCAGGCTTTTTATGACCAGGCAGGGACCATAGCTTTTACAACCACACATCTTTTACCAGCAGTTAACTATCATAAATCAATCAGTGAAAATCGCAATACCTATTTATCTGTAGGTTTTATGGGTGGTCTTGTACAGCGACGTTTCGATCGTTCAAAAATGACCACTAACAGTAATTATGAGGGATTAGGCGATGGTGAAAGTTTTAATCAAACCCAATTTTCATATCTTGACGGCAGTGCAGGTATCAGCCTGAATTCAGATTTTGGCAATAGCATTGATAACAGTTTTGTTATTGGTTTGGCATATCATCATTTTAACAAACCACGCAATTCTTTTTATGAAAATGCCAATATAACGCTCGATCCCAAATGGGTTTTGTCTGCCGGCTTAAAATTTAATGTGGATGATTATTCCTATATCACTGTCCTGGCTGACCATTCCCGGCAATCCACCTACCAGGAAACTATGGCAGGAGCCATGTATGGTTTAAAAATGGGACATGAATTAGACAACCCGGATTATACTTTTCACGCTGGCGCATTTATCAGGTGGAATGATGCCATTATACCTACATTTAAAATGGACTACCATCCTTATTCAATAGGCTTGAGTTACGATATAAATATTTCAAAATTAAAAACAAGTAGTTCTGGTCGGGGTGGTTTTGAATTATCTATTTCTTATGTTGGATTCCTGGATCGGTATAATTCGAGTTCAAATGCAGTGAAGTGTCCCCAGTTTTGAAATATCTTATTTTAATATTGATTGACTGACATATAATTTATCAATATTATAGTTGCTAATTTTCTGCATACCGGGAAATGGATTCTACATTCATTTGTTTATTTAAATTTAGTGTTGAATTTGCTTTCCTCAACTTGCAAAAAATTATTTTTATGCAATTTTCTTTCTTCAAATTCCCCATTGTTGTATTGTCCTTTTTTTCGCTTGTAGCCTGCAATAATGAAGCAGATACCGAAGCTTCAGCATCAGACACTTCCCGCGCCATCACTGAAAAAGAAATTCAATATATCTTTGATGGTGTAACAATGAATGGATTGATCGTTTACAATGCCCATCAAAAAATTAAAAGCCCGGCTGTTTTAGTTGTACACGAATGGTGGGGAATTAATGACTATTCTAAATCCCGGGCAAGGCAATTGGCGGATTTAGGTTACACAGCTATGGCTGTGGATATGTATGGAGGAGGCCAGCAAGCTGATAATCCAGAGAAAGCCCAGTCATTGGCAAAACCCTTTTACGATGACCCTTATTTAGCTTATGAAAGATTAAATGCAGCCATCAATACACTAAAAAAAGAGGAATTTGTAAATCCTGATCAATTAGCAGCTATTGGTTATTGTTATGGTGGTTTTGTAGTGTTGAATGCAGCTAAAGCAGGAGCAGATCTGAAAGGCATTGTCAGTTTTCATGGCAATTTATCCGGTCTCCCTGTAAAAAAGGATTCATTACAGGCAGAAATTTTAATTTGTCATGGTGGTAATGATCCATTTGTGCCCGAAGAAGAAGTTAACAGTTTTAAAAGCCAGATGGATAGTGCAGGAATAGATTATAGTTTCAAAGTTTATCCAGGTGCCACCCATGCATTTACAAATCCCCAGGCAACCGCAACAGGTAAGCAATTTGAAATGCCCATTTCTTATAATCAGGAAGCTGATAAGAAATCATGGCAGGATATGAAGGATTTCCTGAGCAGGTTATTTTATTAATTACCAGGAGTTAAGAAAGAAAAAACCGTTAGGTTCATCAGGTCATAGATCCCATGGCCCAATTGTTGAATAGGGTCAATTAAATCGTTTTCAAATTTAAATAATACATACATGAAACATTTAACGATCGCCGGAAACTTTAAGGCATTAGCCTTATTTTGCTTACTGTTATTTATACAGGTTGTTGTATTGGCACAGGATACATCATCTTCATCTTCTACAAAATCAGTTACGGTTACAAAGGAAACTTCAGATTGGTTTTCAAATCCATGGGTATGGGTAATTGGCGCTGCTGTTTTTATTTTGTTATTAGTGGCATTGTTAGGCAGGGGTGGAGGAAGTTCAGGTAGAACTGACCGCACCACTGTAACAAAAACCATAAGAACGGATACAGATACTGATTTGTAAATCGGAAATAAAAAATACATAGCTAACGGTAACAGGTAACCGGTTAATTCGCAGTTGCTCCGGTAGAGCAATAGGGGATAATTTAGCGTTAAAATTATAAAATCAATAGTAATCCGGAATTCATTTTAAAGCTGTCTTTTCAAAGGCAGCTTTTTTGCTTTAAAATCTTGTTCACCACAAGGAAATTCAGTAAATTGAGTGTGTAAACCATGATGATAATACCTTTCGGGAGTTCAAATAAATTCTATTACCCTTTTTACCGGCCTGGATTATTTTTTCACCAAAAAAATAAACACATGCAAAGGCATATAATCTCCCATGTGGCTATCTGGTTGCTCTCTGTAATAATGATTATTTTCGGACTTCAGCATTTTATCAATCCACGTGGAATGATTAATTATGTTCCACCATTTATCCCCGGTGGTATAATTTGGGTCTATTTTGCAGGTGCTGCGTTTATTCTTTCAGCAATCTCTTTTTTGCTGGATAAATGGGTTAAACTGGCTGCTTATTTGCTGGCCTCTTTACTATTTATTTTTGTGTTGACCATTCACTTACCCAATTATCTTAGTGCCGGTAGCGTCGACATGCAACAGGCAGCTCTGGTTAATATTTTGAAAGATTCGGCCATAGCTGCATTTGCACTTCATATCGCAGGCAGTGCTCATCATCAGAAAATGGTTTATTAAAATGCTCTTATGTATTTTCTTTCCTTTACCCGTCCATGAAATGATATGGGCTGCCGGAATGTACTAACAATTTGTAAAGTTGCATACCCACTTTCAGTAATCTGAAGGTACACTTGTTGTATATCACTGTTATCATTTGGAAGTATAGTGACTATCCAGCCTCCTTTATTTTTTTCTTCCACATTATATGTGAAATCTGTAGATGTAAATTGTATGCCTCCTTTAGCAGGATCTATCGGCGCAATATATGCCCTGCCAAAATAAGGTAAATGACTTATGACTGAATCTGGAGCTACCTGTACATCATAACCGAAACTAAGCTGTCGTGGTTGAAAATTAGTGGGTACTGCTGTCTCTGCTAAGAATATAAATTTTTTCTCTGTGATCATATCTCTTATACCTTCTGCTTCATTATTTTGCGCTGCCAGCCTTGTACCAGGCAATAATAAGCAGCTAATAAAAAGGCTTACTATTATTTTCATTTGATGAGATTTATTCTGATTTCTGTTTTAAAAGTTCAATATAGTTTTATGCAGGAAAAATGTGCCATCCCTGACATCTGTCATTGCTTTTCACATCATTTTATCATAAAAATTTTTAATGGAATGGATTTCAGTGGCATATTAATTGTGCATTTATTAAAAACATTAAATATGAAAAGCGATAAAAAAACTACAAAAGATGCTATTAATCGAACCATTGAGACAGATATTGATCCAGGCAGGACAGAAGAGAACCTGGAACAAAATGAGAAAATGACCAATAAGTATACAGATGGTAAAGGTGAATTAGCCGATAGTGTACGCGAAATGAATCCCAATAGAAATGTTGATAAAGAGGATGCAACAAATGCGGGCGGTTACAAGCAATAAATAAAGCATTTTAAACTAAGAAATTGGTGTAGCTCTTTTTGATTTATTATGTTTTCTTTTTTCTTTAATAACACTTATAATTGGAGGAATGATAGAGAGAATTATAATTGTAAAGATTACTAAGGTAAAATTGTCTTTTATAATTGGGATTCCTCCAAAAAAATAACCCAGTATCATAAAGCTTAAAATCCAGAGAATACCGCCAATAATATTATAAGATGCAAACCGACCATAGCTCATGCTTCCTACACCTGCGACAAATGGCGCAAAAGTTCTGATAATAGGAACAAACCGGGCATATATGATTGTTTTGCCTCCATATTTATCATAAAAGCGTTGGGTTTGTTCCAGGTATTCTTTTTTTAGAAATTTATACCTTCCACTAAATGCTTTGGGTCCGATGTATTTTCCAATATGGTAATTAACCAGATCCCCTGATATAGCTGCGATGATTAATAAGCCACAGGCTAAAAAAATATTCAATTCACTTTCAGGTTTGGCTATAATAGCGCCTGCAGCAAAAAGCAATGAATCGCCCGGGAGAAATGGAGTAATTACCAAACCTGTTTCAGCAAATATGATCAGGAACAGGATCAGGTAAGTCCATGTTTTATAGGTACTAACTATATAAACAAGGTGATCGTCTATATGCAGGATGAAATCGATAATTGATTGAATTATTTCCAACTTTTAAAAAATTAATTCCGGCAAAAATAACGGGTTCGGACAAACTTAATCGTTGCTTTTACTGAATTAATATTTTTTTATGGGTTTAACTTAAAGAAGAGCAGTATAAATTACCGATTTAGGGTGATGAGATTTTCAGGAGATTTCAGGTCTTACTAAATTCCTGTGTGTTTAATAGCTTACAGTATATTTATCTATTTCCTGTGATTTTTCAAAAGATCTGATTGAATCGATTAACTCGCTAAGGTTACTGATGTCTAGGTGATCAAAATCGGTAAGCATTCTTTTCTTTACAACAGGATCTTTTGTTAACCATGCACCTATATGCAGAATGGTATTATCTAAAAGTGTCAAATTTTTCTTGATTACTTTTCCAGGCAAATAATAAATTTCAATTAAATATCTTATTTCTGCGGGCACGCTTGTAAGAAAGTTTTCCAGTTTCAATTTTTCATGAGCGGGGGTTGCAGAAACTATGAACAAAAATATTTTTTTATTTACGAGGTCTGAGGCATTTTTTTTTAACCAATTGCTGATTATAAGTTTCCCTACATATACACTGCTGCCGATAACCAGGTAATCAGCATCCTTAAATTCCTTATTTGTTAAATCCTTTGGTTTCGATACCGGAATTTTCAGTGTTTCCTGTAACCATTCAGCATATTGCCTGGTGGCTCCGTACTTCCCCTGGTATAGCTGCGATGATCAATAAGCCGCAGGCTAAAAAAATATTCAATTCACTTTCAGGTTTTGCTATAATAGCGCCTGCAGCAAAAAGCAATGAATCGCCCGGGAGAAATGGAGTAATTACCAAACCTGTTTCAGCAAATATGATCAGGAACAGGATCAGGTAAGTCCATGTTTTATAGGTACTAACTATATAAACAAGGTGATCGTCTATATGCAGGATGAAATCGATAATTGATTGAATTATTTCCAACTTTTAAAAAATTAATTCCGGCAAAAATAACGGGTTCGGACAAACTTAATCGTTGCTTTTACTGAATTAATATTTTTTTATGGGTTTAACTTAAAGAAGAGCAGTATAAATTACCGATTTAGGGTGATGAGATTTTCAGGAGATTTCAGGTCTTACTAAATTCCTGTGTGTTTAATAGCTTACAGTATATTTATCTATTTCCTGTGATTTTTCAAAAGATCTGATTGAATCGATTAACTCGCTAAGGTTACTGATGTCTAGGTGATCAAAATCGGTAAGCATTCTTTTCTTTACAACAGGATCTTTTGTTAACCATGCACCTATATGCAGAATGGTATTATCTAAAAGTGTCAAATTTTTCTTGATTACTTTTCCAGGCAAATAATAAATTTCAATTAAATATCTTATTTCTGCGGGCACGCTTGTAAGAAAGTTTTCCAGTTTCAATTTTTCATGAGCGGGGGTTGCAGAAACTATGAACAAAAATATTTTTTTATTTACGAGGTCTGAGGCATTTTTTTTTAACCAATTGCTGATTATAAGTTTCCCTACATATACACTGCTGCCGATAACCAGGTAATCAGCATCCTTAAATTCCTTATTTGTTAAATCCTTTGGTTTCGATACCGGAATTTTCAGTGTTTCCTGTAACCATTCAGCATATTGCCTGGTGGCTCCGTACTTCCCCTGGTATATAATATGACCTTTCATAATTTTTTTTTGGAAAAGTAGGTGGTATTTTATTTTTTTTATATGACCATCATCACCCGCTGTCCTGATTTACAATCTGTTGCTCCGGCCACTGAAGACAAACATCATTATCTTTGCCCACCTTAAAGTCAATTTAAAAAATGAGTGAAGAAAAGAGCCTGAATTTTTTGGAAGAGATCATAGATGAACACCTTAGAGAGGGTAAATATAAATCAATTGTTACCCGATTTCCGCCTGAACCCAATGGCTATCTGCACATAGGACATGCTACCAGTATTTGCCTGAATTTCGGGTTAACAAAAAAATTTGAAGGTTATACTAATCTCCGATTTGATGATACTAATCCGGTAACAGAAGAAACGGAGTATGTTGACAGTATTAAAGAGGATATAAAATGGCTGGGGTTTGAATGGAAGCATGAATTATATGCATCCGATTATTTCGATAAACTCTATGAATTTGCCACAATACTTATTAAAAAGGGACTGGCTTATGTGGATGATTCTACCTCTGCTGAAATTGCAGCTATGAAGGGAACACCTACTGAAGAAGGTAAAAACAGTGTTTTCAGAAATCGTAGCATTGAGGAAAATCTTATTCTTTTAGAACAAATGAAGAATGGTGATTTCCCAGACGGAAGCCGGACTTTACGTGCTAAAATCGATATGGCATCCACAAACATGCTGATGAGAGATCCTGTTATGTACCGGATAAAACATGCGAGCCATCACCGTACCGGAGATAAATGGTGCATCTATCCGATGTATGATTTTGCACATGGACAAAGCGATAGCATTGAAGAAGTCACTCATTCTATTTGTACGCTGGAATTTGTACCACACCGTGAACTTTATGACTGGTTTATAGAAAAGCTGGAAATATATCCTTCCAAACAATATGAATTTGCCAGGAGAAATATGACTTATACGGTAATGAGTAAACGAAAATTACTACAATTGGTCAATGAAAAACATGTTGAAAGCTGGGATGATCCCCGCATGCCTACCATCAGTGGTTTGCGAAGGAGAGGGTATACTCCTGAAAGTATTCGGGATTTTTGTGAAAGAGTAGGAATCTCAAAAAGAGAAACACTGATCGAAATGGGTTTACTCGAATTTTCCGTTCGGGAACACCTGAATAAAATTGCACTCAGGCGGATGGTTGTTTTTGATCCTTTAAAAATTGTCATTACAAATTATCCTCAGGGTCAATCTGAAAACATGGTTAGTGATAATAACCCGGAGGATGAAAACTCAGGTACCCGGGAAATTCCTTTCAGCCGTGAGTTGTATATCGAGAAGGATGATTTTATGGAGAATCCTTCCAAAAAATATTTCAGGCTTGCACCGGGACAAATGGTTAGGTTGAAATCTGCTTACATAATTAAATGTGAAGAAGTGATTAAAGACAGCAGCGGAGAGATTACTGAATTACATTGTTCATATTTACCAGAAAGTAAAAGCGGATCAGATACAACAGGTATTCATGTAAAGGGAACATTGCATTGGGTTAGTATTCCTGATGCAATAAGCGCCGAAGTGCGATTATATGACCGATTGTTCAGGGTAGAGGATCCATCTAATGAGGATGGTGATTTTAAGGATTACGTAAATCCGGATTCTTTAAAACTGGTAACTACTGTATATGCTGAACCTGCGCTTAAGCATGCACGTTTTGAAGATCGTTACCAGTTTATCCGGAAGGGATATTTTGTATTAGATAAGGATACCAGCCCCAGCAGGATGGTGTTTAATCGCACAGTAACATTAAAAGACAATTGGGCTAAGGAGCAGAAAAAAAAAGTTGATTAGTTGATTAGTTAATCAGTATGGTTATTGACTGATGTAAATAAAAAAACCGCCGGCAATTTGCTCGCGGTTTTTTATTTTTTTTGAAAATTTATTTTTTGCCTTCCAAAACATCATTGATGCGATCCTGAACATCCATTAAATGAGCACGGCTGGTTGTTTCTTTATACAATGGTAGTGCGGCACGTATATCGGCAGCGAGTAAACGTAATTGTAATTTAGCTACTGACATGGCATCATTGGTTTTGCTGTAATTAGCAGACGATGCACCAAAGCGACCGGCAGCAGCAGCAGCTCCGGCAGGTGCTGGTTCCAAATTGGTAATTAATCTTTCAACGAACATTTTCTGTAGGTTTCTGCGATAAATATCTATTGGTTTCCGTACCGCTAATTCACTCCAGATACCTTTGCGTAAATCTGTAACCATTTCGATGGCTGTGTAAGGCGCATTGGATTCTTCTTCAAAACGAAACAGCTTTTCAAATGTACTGTTGCCTAATAAACGACTTAAAATTACATTCTGAACATTGCTGACCGTATTCAATTTATTATTTCCTGTATAATTAGAAATATTATTATCAATCAGCCATGAAGGTGTTGTAAAAAGTTGTTTTTGCAAAAAAGCCATCGCTTCTTTTTGTTTTGTCTCGGGCACAAATTCAATTACTGTTCCACTTTGTTCAACTGTTTTTGGAGTGGTCATGATGCCCCCGATATTTTTGGCAGCATGTCCCATGTATCTGCCAAACTGAGTTACAACCTGGCTATATAATTCATTAAGGGTTGTATAATCTTTGTTTTCTTCTTTTGACCATTCTGGTAATTTTTCTAAAATGCGTTGCAGATTTTTAATGCCATATCCACTTGCAATCATTGCATTATCTCCAAGGTCTTCATTCTGAGTACGGGGATCATCAGGATCACTTTCCGTTCCAAACCACAGGCGTTTATCTTTTAATTTTTCTATCGTCAGTTTATTTAAAATAGGAACTTCTGCTTCTGGTGATTTTGCCTGCGGAAACCAGCGGTAGCCCCATTCAATAGCCCAAATATCATAATCTCCGATTCTTGGGAATAATCCTGATTCAGCAATACTATCTTCAGGCTGGGCTACATAATTAAAGCGGGCATAATCCATGATAGAAGGAGTGTGTGCATTCGCTTCAACCCATGCTTTATTTCGCAGATTCTCAACGGGAACACTAGATGAAGAACCGAAATTATGACGGAGTCCTAATGTATGACCCACTTCATGTGAAGACACAAAGCGGATTAATTCTCCCATCAGCGAATCTTCGAACTGAATATTACGGGCACGTGGATCAACCGCTGCTGTTTGAATGAGGTACCAATTGCGTAATAAACTCATTACGTTGTGATACCAATTAATATGTGATTCAAGTATTTCACCAGTTCGTGGATCGTGTACGTGAGGACCACTGGCATTTGGAATATCTGAAGGTTTATATACAATGGCTGAATAATTTGCGTTTTCGATGCTCCATTCCGGATCGTTCAATGGTGCCTCTTTTGCAAATATTGCATTTTTGAAACCCGCTTTTTCAAAAGCGATCTGCCAGTCATTTACACCAGCAATCAGGTAAGACACCCATTTTTTTGGAGTGGCAGGGTCAATATAAAAAATGATTGGTTTTTTAGGTTCAACCAGCTCACCCCTTTTATATTTTTCAATGTCTTCTGTCTTCGGTTCCAGTTTCCAGCGGGTTATCATACGAACTCGTTGCACTCCCTGAGGATTAAGATCAAAATCAGTATAACCTGTTGAGAAATACCCGATACGTGGATCAAAATAACGGGGTTGCATAGTCGAAGAAGGTAACAGTAACATGGAACTGTTCAATTCGTATGTGGTTGGAGTACCTGTTGATCCCATTGCAGAACCGGAACTGGTCGCTTGTCCGGGAGCAGCGGGGGGTGTGCGCATATAAGTTTTAACCGTTTTAACCTGTATGTTTGACGGGTAAGATTTTATATCAAGAATATAGGAATTATCTTTTTGATATTGATTTAATCCGAGAGATCTTTTAGTGCGACTGGCGAAAAACAGAATATCATTATCGCCCATCAAATAATCTGTTACCTCTATTACCGAGCCCATATTGTAAGTAAGTGAATCTTTTGAATATGCCTTAATATCAAATGAAGCTACAATAGGATGGAGGTTCGAATTTAGTACAGAATAATACATGCCTCCAACAGAATCTCTTGAACTCTCCTGGTATGATATGCTTTTCAAAAAGATCTTATTGTTTGGACCTTTTTCAAAAGAAATAACATTATCACCGATCTGGTCACCGGCATAACCAGCAAATCCGGAACGGGCGCCAGCAGCAGCTTTTGAAATACGATTTACAACAAGAATTTCCCTGCCTAAAACAGAATCAGGAATTTCAAAATAATATTTATCATCTACTTTATGCGTAACCAATAATCCTGTTTGAGTCCTTGCTTGTGCAGTGATTATTTCACGATATGGTTTGGGTCCGGTGTTTCGTGCGGCGTTTGCCAGTGCCGTGGTTTCCGGTGTAGATGCCGGTTTGGAATTTCCGCGGTCTGGTCTTTGTGCAATGGCAATTGTAGCGCATGTAATCAGGCAAAAAGTAAGGGTGCATTTAACAGAAATCATCAATTAATAGTTTTATCGGGTGTGGTAAAAAAAAGAAGTGAATGTAGTTAAAAAATTCTACTTACAGGTGTGCTTTTTACAGCATTTTATAAGCGGTCGATGCAGCGTATGTAAAATATCTGAAGTATGTAAATTTTGTATTAAAGTCAGCAGTCAACAGTAAAAGTTGCACCTGTTTTGATTTTTCTGGACCTGTATGCCTGCCGAATGTAAAAACTTTCAAATTCTTAAATGCTTACATTATTCCTTCCTGGTTTAAATTGTCTGTTTGTTTTATTTTCCGGCTGTTGAATATCCATTGGTCTTCCGTTGTGTCACTCTCTTGTGCATTTTGTTCTTTATGCAGCTTTTACTGATAACCGTAACCTTAAAAGGGGTCATTAGCCTTTCCCTTCATCAGATAAAAAATGGGTGAGGTACGTAACGGATTAACAATGCATTAAATTACAGGCGTATCAAAATTTGTAAAAACGCTTTACTCTTTCCAGGAAACCATCTTTTTTTCTCCGGGCTATTTCTAATTCGGTACCATCTGAAAGTATGACAGATCCTCCTTCGCCCCGACGATATTCTTTTACATGCAGCAGATTTATCAGCCATGATTTATGAATCCGGAAAAACCCGGCATCTTCCAGCGATTTTTCATACTCCTGCAAGGTTTTTACCGTACAGATAACCTGTTGGTTGGCAAAATGAAAATTGCAATAGTTGCCCGAGGCTTCGCAATATATAATATCTTTTAGCGCTACTACCTGGAAACCTTTGACAGAACTGATGCAGAACCGCATGTTTTGCGGAGAATCTTTATGTTGCACATTATGAAGAAAAGTTTCCACATTTTTATTACTCGTCTTTTCCAGAATTCTTTTTTGTGCTCTTTTTACCGCATTAATTAAAAGCAGATCATTGACGGGTTTCAGCAAATAATCTACGGCGCTGAAATGAAATGCCTCTATCATGTATTGATTGTGCGCCGTTACAAAAATGATTTCAAAAGTAAAATCCTGTAGCTCATTTAATAAATCTAAACCGTTTTTAACGGGCATTGCAATATCGAGAAACACCAGTTCGGGATCTATGGATCTTATTTTTTGAATGGCCTCGTCAGCGCTACTGCAGCTTGCAGCGATTTTAACATCAGGACAATGAAGGGACAGTAATTTTTCCATTGTACTTAAGCCACGCGGTTCATCATCTACTAAAACAACGTTGAAGGGTGTTGGTCTCATATGTCATTAAAGGTTAATGGTAATTTAAGTGTTACGCTGGTTCCTGTTTCGGCAGAAGTAAATAAGTTGCCTTTATCTTCAATCACAAGACTACAGTGTAATTTATATTTTTCATTAAGTATTTGCATTCTCTGGCGGACATTTGCAATTCCCACCGGAGTGTGTGGGGCTATCATCTCACTTCTGTTTTTCTGTGATGCCGCAATCCCGATTCCATTATCTTCTATCACGCAGATTAGTTGATTTTTTTCTCTTAAGAAAAAGATATCTAATTTCATAGGGACTTTATTTTTTGGAGGACCATACCAAATTGCATTTTCAATAAAGGGTTGTATCAGCATGGGTGGCATCAATACTTCATCAGGATTAAGTTCACCTGATATTTCCATACTGTAAATAAAACTATCTGTTCGTATACTTTCCAGTTCCAGATAGAGGCTGAGATATTCCATGTTTTCCCGTAATGTAATAAATGTCCGCTGTGAATGATCCAGGTTTAGCCGTATCAGGTGGGCATAATTGCTGAGATAACGTGATGCATTTTTCTTTTCATCATTCAGCACCATTTCCATAATACTATTCAGCGAATTGAAAACAAAATGCGGATTCATCTGCGCATGCAGGGCTTTCATTTCTGTTTTGGCTAATAGCCTGTCAATGTTCGCTTTCTTATTTATTTGTTTTATTCTGTAGCGGTATAAAAAATAAATGAGAGCTGCTAAAAAAACTGTGTTTGCAAAAATAAACCAACCCGTTTTCCAAAAAGGAGGGGCAATTGAAAAATAAAATGATTTTATTTTTTCCTGCCCGGATTTAGAAGTTGCTTTTAATTGTATCGTATACTTTCCTGAGGATAAATCGGTAAAGTTAATGCTATGTTGATTGCCGAGGCTGGTCCATGTTTCCGCTTTATTTAGTTTATATGCAAACTCATAATCCTTTCCAGATTCAAAATCAATCACCGTATAATTAATAACAAAATTATTTTCTCCTGATTTTAATGCGATGCCATTTTTGGGGTTAAAAAAGGTTTTACTGTTATTAATAATTATATTTTGAATCAGGATTTCACTACTCGTTTTTTCGGTTTCGGTCTGGGTGCCGGAAAATTTAATAAGCTCATTTTTGCATAAAAGATAAAAGTACTCCCCCGCCGCATCATAATAGATGTATGCAGCTGTTGGCTTATGCTGTGGTAAGCCATTTTTGTAATCATATGTAACAGATTTTTTTTCAAGAACATTAAAACTTCCAACCCTGGTCCGGTATGCTATCCACAACGTGTTATTTATAACCGGGCTCAGGGATTCAAGATTGTCTGAAGCCAGGCCATCATTCATATTATACTGAATAAATTTCTTTTCTTTTATCTGGTATTGCAGCAGTCCGTTTTCTTCATTGTGAAGCCAAAGTGAGCCATTATTATCCGCACTTAGCAATAGAATATTATCATTGAATTTTTTGGGCCCGCCGTATACTGTTATCAATGTGTCGAATATTTCTTTTCGGCTGTTCCATCTTGCAAGCGAATGACCACCAAACCAGGTATCGCCATACGAGTCGCGGATCACCTGTTTTATTCTGTTAAACGGGACGGCAGGATTTGTTTTTGTATTAAAATGACGGAATGTTCCGGAAGCAGGATGATATCGGACAACTTCGCCGCTAAAAAAACTACTGATCCATGCATAACCATCATTACCGACAGGAGAAAGTATATTAAGATTCAGACTGCCTAATTCATCGGTGAACCTTTTATCATCAGACAATTTTCCATATCGGAATGTTTTAATATCCAGCCATAATAATCCGGTAGTGGAGCCCAGCCACAATGTATCGGGGTGATAGATCTGAATTGATCTGATCTCATTCCATGAATTATTTGAACCAAAAAAACTTATTGTTTTTATCAGCTTCATGGTTGCTGCATCCAGGATTGCCAACCCCGTATTTCTTGAAAAACGGCCTGCGTATAGCTTTTCTTTGTATTTAAACGCACAACTAAAACTTCCGAAAAGATTATCCTTTAGAGAAAGTGGGGAGAAAGAATAAACATTTAGAAAAGGAGTTGCTAATTTTTGCTGTAGTAATCCATCGGGTGTGCCCGCCCACAAACGTTTTTCTTTATCAACAAAAAGACAATTGATGCGATACGTTGAGAGATATTTTTTAGGATCAAACCTGATCTGCCCGGTAGCCCTGTCTATATAAAATAACCAGAATCCATGATCAGTTGCGTTTACCACAAAGCTGGTGTCAGATAAGCGGATGATTTTACTTTGATAATTTATTTCAGCCCGGCCAATAAATGGCATTGGGCTGTTGATATTTTTTTTTGCAGTATGATCATAGTAAACTATGGTATCTTTTCCCGCTTTGATAAAAATAAATTCATGAGAACTTAACTGGTATGTTGTAAGCCAGTAATCATCAATAGGTGTGAAGCGCCGGCTGAAAAAACGGAGATCTCCTTTAACACTGTCAACTATTCTGTAAATTTTCTTTGCTGCGTTATAGTATGCTGTTCCATGTACTCCGGTGTAAATAATATATTCATGATTGGAAACGGAAAAAATATCTCTGCCATAGCGAATAATTCCCATGGCAACATCAGCTGGTTTGTATGCATCATACCTGAATTGTAATTTACCTGAACTATCATAGATATAAAACCCGGTCGAGGAAGTAACAGCAAAAGAACCATCCCGGAGTCTTTCCGCATCCCATGCATAATTGAGATAAGTGGAGAAATTGGTGGAATCGGGAATTACATAATTGCTGAGTTGATAGTTTTGTGTATTCAATATCTGGAATCCATTGCGGTTGATAATTCCTAAACGATTGGCTGAAATTTTTTTTAACCTGGTGATTTTTCTTGAAAGCAGTTGCCGATCGGTTGATGCGGGTTTATAAGTGGCAAATGCATTACCATCAAAAGAGCAAAGACCTACATCGGTACCAATCCACATGTATCCCTGCTCATCCTGCTGAAGACAGGTTATATAATTATCCACTAATCCATCTTTTATGGTATAATGAATGAAATCTTTTTCATTAAAAGATTGGGCAATGCAAATAAGATTTGCCAAAAATGAAATGAATAAAAAAGTAAAGTAACGGAACATGCAGATCAATTCAGTTAGCAAAGGTTCTTAAAATTACTTTCTTATTTGTTCATATCTGGTACTGCCGCTCATCATTTTTGAATGAAATAGCCGGCAGTCAGATTATTACAGCCGTTTGTTGATGCCACCCCTCCGCTTGCTGAAATAATTGCACAAAAAAAGAATCAACCTGTCTTCCGGAAAAAAAATAAACCCAGCCAATCCGGTACTTCAGGGAATTCCATATTGATTCCGTAATAATTTCAAAAGAGCATTATGAAATTTTCCTGGAGAAACTTAAAAATAGCTATTGCAGGTGCCCGACTCAGCCATCTTGTTCAAAAAGATAAAATATGGGATCATGGGACGATGGTAGAAACGGTGAAAATTATTTTTAACCAGGTGCAGCGTGCAAGAGAAGGAAATGAAGCAGAAACATTAAGTAAATACATGACACAGTCAGGCTATACAGCGTTAAAAAAGCAACTACAGCAGCTACGGATGAAAGATAGGTATCGGCAGAAAAAACAGCTGGTAATTAAAGAAGTTGCGGTGCTTGGGGTATCTCCTGCAAAACATGATGCGCCTGATCACTTTACGGCGCTGGTGAGAGAAACGGAAATAATCATGGTTGATGAAGCAAATGAAAAAAAGAGCACACAGGATTTTTTGGAGCAATGGGTTTTTGTGCGGCAGGGTGATTGGTGGCTGCTGGATAGCATTTAGGATAAATGAATAAATTTTTACTTCATCATAAACAATTGTCAATGAAAAAGATTTCATCCCTTCTTGTATGTTCCGCTTTATTAGCTGGTCATATTATCTATGCACAAAACGTGGGCATTGGCACCGCTAATCCCCTCAGCAAATTGCATGTAGCCGGTGGCCTTCGCCTCGACACTCTGATGGGTATAAACGGTGCCGGTATTATGACATACAATATTAATGGCGTAGTGCATGGTTTAAAATTCAACGGAAACATAGCCGACGTTTTACGGGTCGATGGCAGTTTTGGCGCTGTACCGTGGGGTGGTAGAAGTAGTAGCGGCGCATTCCGGTCTCTAACAGGGAACAGTGGTACCGAACCT
>MWWA01000196.1_pt1 | contig 18046 bp, 13 predicted proteins | sample 1047341 | NCBI WGS metagenome assembly MWWA01 (sample SAMN06349978, study PRJNA376086) | soil metagenome | isolation source: MS5-1 sample Antarctic (ecotone) soil | place: Antarctica | collected 2015-01-13
TGCCAGGTTTGCCTGCAGGTTCATCCAGGGTGAAAGCTTTGTTTCAACGGTCATTTCTATACCGGTGCGGTAACTGTCATCAATATTGGTTCGGGTATAAGCACCTACATCATTTATTTTACCGGTTAAGACCAATTGATTTTTATACAACATATAATATGCTGTAATGCCATAACTGAATTGTTTTGTTTTTTTCTCTGCACCAATTTCAAAATCGTGCAACTTTTCCGGATCAGGTTGTCCATCTGTACTTGATTCAAAATCTTCACGGTTAGGTTCTTTGCTTCCGGCACTATAAGATGCATATGCTTTCCAATCTTTATTTAAATAAGTGATTCCGGCTTTTGGATTAAAAAAGCTGTAACGATTATCTACACTTAATCCAGGATTATCCCTGAATCCATCTATGGCATAGCGTACACTACGATATTGCAGATCCACAAAACTGTACCATTTATCAGCAACCTGTTGTTGCCATTTATTATAAAATGAAAAATCATTTTTAAAGGCATTGTTATCATAGTAATTATCAAAATTGGGCAACCCGTTTTCTGCCCATATTACTTTGCCAAAATGTTCTCCATCATATTTTGTAATACTGCTTCCAACAGTTACGGTTGTTCGCTTTTTAGTGTATTGTGCCGAAAAAATATTTCCATAATAATAATTATTAAGCCATAACTGGCGCACCAGGTCTGTGCTTGTAATGGTAGTACTTCCATAAACAGGATAGGGAAGATTATAATCCGCATAGTCTTCACCTTCTTTGTATTGTTCATAATAACCATTTCCATGAGTCAGGAAAAATGCGGTATTGAATTGAATTTCCGGGGTGAATTTGTGATCGATAAAAAACTGGTAATGATCCTGCGTATAATTATCTGTTTCATTTTCGTAGGGTTCATCAGGTTTTTCCATGCCCGCATAATTAATGCGACGATTCGTTTTTACATCCGATTCACTTACACCATTCCAGGCCTGGTAAGTTTTTTCTTTTCCAGAAAATACATTGAACCTGAATGTTGATTTTTCATTCAGATAAGCCGTGGAAAAATAAAATGAATGAAGGGAACTTTTTGCCCGGTCTATATAACCATCGCTACTGATGCGGGAAAGTCTCAGATCTGCAGTGAAATGATCGCCTAATAACCCGGTTCCTGCTTTCAAAGTGTTTTTCCAGGTATTAAAAGATCCATAGCTGTTATTGAAACTTGCATAAGGTATTTTGTTTACTTCATTGGTACTGATGTTGATGCTTGCGCCAAAAGCGCTGGCTCCGTTCGATGAAGTACCCACACCTCTTTGTACCTGTATGGTATTTACAGAAGATGAAAAATCTGGGAGGTCCACAAAAAAAGTGCCCTGGCTTTCCGCATCATTGTACGGTATTCCATTGAGCGTTACATTTATCCGGGTGGCATCGCTACCACGAATTCGGATGCCCGTATATCCAACACCATTACCTGCATCTGAATTAACCACAACTCCAGGAGTTTGATTAAGTATAAACGGAAGATCTTGCCCAAAATTTACCTTTTCAATTTCTTCTTTAGTGAGATTTGTTTTGGTGAAAGGAGCTATTATTCCCGCCCTGATAGATCTTACCTCAACTGGTGATAATAACAAAAAACTGTCTTTTATAGGTATTTCTTCCTGCGCGGACAAGTAAATGGCCGGTGCCAGGAGATACATTGAAATCGCAATCCTCTTCATTTTTAATAATTTAAAAGATTTAAAATGAGAGGGAAATGCAGTAACAGGAATAGAAGGAATAGTAGTTGAACCTTCCCTGCGCAGGCATTACCCTGATCAGGTTCTACGGGTTTAATCTCAGCCTCAATTTTTTAAAATGAAGCACCCCGGGAAACGCTGAAAAATTTGAAATTAAATTTAACGATGCAAAGTTACAGAAGAATTTGGAGGAAATGTAACATTTTGAGGTTCCCTGCGTTCCACACCAATAATAGCCAGATTTAAATTAAAAACCTCTAATCGCTATAGCCATGAAATATGCAATTCTCTTATCTTTTCTATGTATAACATTTTTTGTTGATGCACAGGATATAATCAATGATGCTAACGCCCAGCCTCGTAATATCGGCTCTTTTGACAAGATCAAAGTATCCAATGCTTTTGATGTTTATTTGGTTCAGGGAAATGAACATGCGCTGGCAGTTAGTGCTTCAGAAACACAATTCAGAGATAAGATTAAAACTTATGTTCAAAATGGAACTTTATATATAGAATTTGATGCGGATAAAAATTTCTGGAAAAGTTTGAGGAACAGTAAAATGAATTTGAAAGCATATATATCTTTTAAATCTTTGGAAAAACTTTCTGTAAGCGGGGCCTGTAATGTAAACATCCGGAATGAGTTAAAGATGGAAAAACTGGATATTCATTTATCCGGAGCCAGTGACTTGAATGGAAAAATAAAAGCAAATTTTTTAGGTGTAAATCTTAGTGGAGCATCAGATATTAAATTAAGTGGGGTTGTTGAAAACCTGAATGTGTCAGCGAGTGGAGCCAGTGATTTTAAGGGTTATGATCTTGATGTTAATTATTGCATTGCAGATGCTTCAGGTGCAAGCAGCGTGCAGGTTACTGTGAATAAGGAACTAAATGCAAAAGCCAGTGGAGCCAGTGATATAGGATATAAAGGAACAGGTTCTGTTCTGGATATTCGCACAAGCGGCGCCAGTAGTATCAAAAAGCGATCTTAAGATAACATTCTGCAAATTAGTTTGGCGGGTAAGGTCAGTGACTTTATCTTTGCCATCCAAATCGCGAAGTAGAGCAGCGGTAGCTCGTCGGGCTCATAACCCGAAGGTCGGAGGTTCGATCCCTCCCTTCGCAACAAAAGTCCCCGCAAAAAAGGCGGGGTTTTTTATTTTTGGGAGTTCCAGGTTCATTTTTATAAAAAATCTTGTGCCGGGTTAAACAGTTGTATATTTTTTGCTATCATAAAAGGAATGGGTTTTGTATGAAAGTTGGTTTTGTAAATATTTTTGGTCGGCCAAATGCAGGGAAAAGCACATTGTTAAATGCATTTATGGGAGAAAAGCTAGCCATAGTTTCACCCAAAGTACAAACCACCCGTCACCGCATCAAAGGAATTCTAACGGAAAAAGATTACCAGGTAATATTTTCTGATACCCCGGGCATCATTGAGCCTAAATATAAATTGCATGAAAAAATGATGCAGGCTGTGAAGGGATCTTTGGAAGATGCTGATGTCGCATTATTGTTGTTGGATATAAATGATGATTGGCAGTTGAATGATGAGATTTTTTCTGCACTACGGTTAAAAGTTCCGGCAATTGTTCTTTTGAATAAAGTGGATAAGGCAAGGAAAAATGTAGCGGATGCAATTGAATTTTTTAAGGCTCGCCCCTATTGCAAAACAGTTATTACCATTTCGGCATTACAACGTTTAGGGTTGAAGGAGTTGATGGAAAATATTCTTCAATATCTTCCTGAAGGTGAACCATTTTTTGATGATGATAATGTAACGGATTTGCCTACGCGTTTTTTTGTGGGTGAATTGATCCGGGAAAAAATATATGAGAATACAGATGAAGAAATTCCCTATCATTCAACGGTATTGGTTCATGAGTTTAAAGAGAAAACAACGCTGGTTAAAATCAGCGCTAATATTATAGTTAACCGCGAGACGCAAAAAGGAATCATCCTTGGTGAGCGTGGTTCTAAAATTAAAAAAATAGGAACTGAGGCCAGGAAAGAAATTGAAAAATTTTTAGGTCAGAAAGTTTTCCTTGAATTATTCGTAAAAGTGCGGCCTAAATGGCGTGAGAATGAAACGCATTTAAGAGAATATGGTTATTAATATAATTAAGCAGTTAAAAAAATGAGTGGATTTACAGTGGCTATAACAGGCCGGCCCAATGTAGGAAAGAGTACTTTTTTCAATCGCATGCTTGAACAGAGAAAAGCAATAGTAGACGATATCAGCGGAGTTACAAGGGATCGTCAATACGGCGTAGCTGACTGGAACGGAAAAACATTTAACGTTATTGATACAGGTGGTTTTGTGCCCGACAGCCAGGATGTATTTGAGAGAGAAATTCGGAAACAGGTTGCAATTGCCATAGAGGAAGCACATGCTGTTATTTTTATGGTGGATGTTGCAACCGGAATCACCAATCTTGATGATGCCATGGCAAAGATGTTGCGTCGTTCAAAGAAACCGGTGTACCTGGTGGTTAATAAAGTTGATAATCATGAAAGACTTTTGGAAGCCAATGAATTTTACAGCCTCGGATTTGATAAAGTATTTTTTCTATCATCCATTTCGGGTAGTGGTACCGGTGAATTGTTAGATGATTTAATGTCACTTATCCCGGATGAAAAGGAAGATGAAGATGCACAATCGGTTCCGCGTATCGCAATTATTGGTCAACCCAATACAGGAAAATCATCATTGTTGAATGCATTGATCGGGCAGGAGCGGACTATAGTTAGTGATATTGCAGGAACAACCCGCGACACGATTGATACCCGGTATAATTTATTTAATAAGGATTTTGTATTGATCGATACTGCTGGCATCAGGCGTAAAGCAAAGGTTCACGAAGACCTGGAATTTTATTCTGTTATACGGGCTATTAAAGCACTGGATGAAGCCGATGTCTGCATGTTATTAATTGATGCGGAAAAAGGGGTAGCAGCACAGGACCTCAGTATTTTCAGCATGGCAACTAAAAAGGGAAAGGGCGTGGTTGTTTTGGTGAACAAATGGGATCTGATGGATAAAGAGACCAATACCGCCCGGGATTATGAAAAGAAATTGAAAGAAAGGCTTGAACCGTTTTCTGATGTTCCGGTGGTTTTTATTTCTGCCACAGAAAAGACCAGAATTTTCAAAGCCATTGAAATGGCTCTTGAAGTGTATGATAACCGGATTCGCAGAGTACCAACTTCTAAATTGAATACTGCCATGCTGAAAGCTATTGAAACACATCATCCACCAGTGGTAAGAGGGCATGCCGTAAAAATTAAGTTTGTTACACAATTACCAACCGCTGTTCCCTCATTTGCTTTTTTCTGCAATTTCCCGGATGATATAAAACAACCCTATAAAAATTACCTGGAAAATAAATTGAGAGAAAATTTTAATTTTTCAGGTGTGCCTATCCGTTTGTTTTTCAGAAAAAAATAGAAAATCATTGCTTCAGATTTGGTAAACTCATCGAACCTGTTAACTTTGCGTGCAATTTGTTTACAAAATCAAAGCACAAACATGAAAAAAATACTTGGAATCTTTGCAATAACCAGAAAACACCGAGACATTCGATACTTCAACAATCATTACGGATACTACTGTTGTAGCGCCTATGGATACAACTACAATTATTGCTGATACAACCCAGCTTTAATTTTATCATCATAAAATAAAAAAAATCCCCGTCTTTTGCGGGGATTTTTTTTGTTGTTCTTTATTATTTCAACTTAAATTTTCGTTTTACTTCAGCAACCTGCTTTTTAAATATTTCAAGTTCTTCCTTTTGAGATGCTATAAAAGCATTATCATCCAGCTTCCCTAAAACATTGTCCATTTCTTCCTGGTTGTTATAGATCATTTTTCTGAATTCATTGTGGTAATCTTTGCTTCTTGAATCATAAATACCTTGTACCATCCATTCTTTGATTGCAATTGCCTGCTTTAATAAATCTGCAAACACTTTGTTGTCAAACCTTTTTTTGTCCAATTTTAAAATCTCTGATAATGATGCAAAAGCATGATGCATTTTTTGCAAAGAATATGCCTCTGACTGTTTTTTATAAAAAGCATGTACCTGTTGCCAGCTTTTAATTTTGCCGGTTGTAATATCTTTCAATAAAGTGTTAACTGCATTTTCAGGTATGAGCTGTCCTCCGATATTATGCCATTTATTTCGTACAGGTTTTGCAGGCATTTCTTTCAATAAATTATTTAATGATGTTGTTTTATGCTGCCGGATATGTTCCAGTATTTGCGACATTCCGTAAAAAATGATCATGTTTTTAAAAATATGATAAGAAGGAAGTGTTTTTTGTAAAATGGTCGGTCTCCTGCTATTTTCAAATCCTTCAGCTTCTATCACTAATTCATTTACCATAAAATCTTTTGATTCCAATAATTTCTCTCCTGTAGCTACATAATCTGTCTCTTTAATTTTTTGTCCAGTCTTGTGTGCATAAGCCTTTCCTGTAAATTCCTTCATCAATTTCATCCCATCAAATATTTCATTAATACTGTCAGGAGCCAGGAAATCAAATTCTATAAGTTGTGTTTTTTCAATTCGTTTATCTCTTTCGTTATATTTTGTGGCATTGCGTGCCAGCGCATACATATTATACATTTGCCAGTAAGCAGGGATCACCACCAGGCAATTATTACTTACATCATTATTAACCAGTGAAAATGGAATAGGAATATTTAGTTCGGCTGAATAGTCTCCTTTAGCTATCAGTGTAAATGTGGCAAACTTTGAATTGTGTTTTAAGCTAACGCAGAGTCCCGGCCAAAACCCCCTTGCAGCAACAATTTCTCCATCGGCTGCACGGCTGTTATGGTTTGAGCCTATGGTGGCACCAGCGGCCATATTACTTTGTCCCATCACCAGGGCAGCACAAAGAAAACTATTGTTGTGATGTTGTTCATGCGAAGGAAAGATTAGTGAGTTCAAAACCTCGCAACAAGAAATAGTGGAGTTATTGCCCAGGTAAGAATTGATCAACCTGGCACCGTATTTCAATTGAGAATGAGATGCCATTACAAAACGCACCGCTTTTACCCCGTAAAATATTCTGCATCCAAATCCAACTATTCCATTTACAAGCTCGCAGCCTTCACCTATCTGAGAAGTAGCATCAGGCGATGAATTAATGGTAAGGTTCTTTAATTTGTTAGCTCCTTTTATATATGCATCACTACCGATCCATACATCTTTCATAATAGCACAATTCTTTATAATGGTGCGATCTCCAATTTTACCGTAATAACCCCTTTGCTTATCAAAAGACTTGGCAGTAAAATTTTTGAAATTCTCCATCAGTTCATTATTATCCCTGTACCTGGCCCAAAGGTGCGCATCGCCAGGTAACATGCCATTAAATGGAATAATTTTTCTGCCAGCATTCTCATTACAGACTTCCACCCATATTCTGTTGGCCTCATCTTCACCATCTTTTATTATTCCATTCCCAAATTTTGAATAATTGGAAGTGGCAAGTTCATTTACATTCGCTATAATTACCTCATTGCCGATTATATAATGGGATAAATAATTTACGTTGTTGATAACGACATTATCACCAAAATCGCAGCTGATAATGGTACTGTTATACAAACCTACGGGCAAACGAATTGCATGATATTCCAGGAAAAAAGATTCCAATTTACCGATGCGAACCAGGCCAAAGAATTTACAGTTTTTTACAAGTTCCGGATCAAAAGCATCTGATACCAGCAACTTATTCCAATCATCTGAGGTATTATTATTACGTACCAACACCTCAATTTCATATGCTGATAATTGCCGGTATTGAATTCCATTGCGGTTTTGAATATGTCTCAGGTGATATTCATCTTTGCCCTTTGGTAAAAATTCATCAGGTATAAAATTATACCCAATCAATTTTACCGGGTGCTTTTTAATATCATTCATAGCAACATGTAAATGTGTTTATGAGAATATGTACATCAATAATTGGAAATAGTATTATTCCACGGTTACACTCTTGGCTAGATTTCGTGGTTTATCTACATCACAACCTTTGGCAATACCAATATAATAAGCCAGCAATTGTAAATGAATCACACTCAACATTGGCGCAAGGATTTCATCAGTCTCCGGTATAATCATTAAATCGTTTGTAATTGTTGGTGTATGTGTATCCCCTTCTGTTATAACAGCAATTACTTTTCCTTTACGTGCTTTAATTTCCTGCATATTGCTTAATACCTTTTGATGGTACACATCTTTAGTAGCAATAAAAACAACCGGTAGTTTTTCATCCACCAACGCAATTGGGCCATGTTTCATTTCAGCTGCGGGATAGCCTTCAGCATGTATATAAGAAATCTCTTTCAACTTAAGGGCTCCTTCTAATGCAACCGGAAAATTATACCCACGACCCAGGTAAAGAAAGTCAGGAGCATCCATGTATTTTTCTGCCAATGCTTTGATCTTTTCATGATCTTTTAAAACCACTTCAACTTTTTGCGGAATAGCTTCTAGGTCTATCAATAATTGGCGATATCTTTTTTCTTCAATAGTTCCTTTTTCAAAGCCTACTTTTAATGCAATCATTACTAAAATAGCTAATTGGGCCGTGAATGCTTTGGTTGAAGCCACGCCGATCTCCGGACCGGCATGCGTATAGGCGCCACCGTGAGAAGTTCTTGCAATAGAGGAACCTACAACATTAACGACACCCAGGATGATTGCGCCTTTTTCTTTTGCATTTTCGATAGCAACCAGTGTATCGGCCGTTTCACCACTTTGAGAAATGGCAATGATCACGTCTCCTTTATTGATTACCGGGTTTCGGTACCTGAACTCAGATGCATATTCAACTTCCACATTCACCCTGCATAATTCTTCAAAAATGTATTCTGCAACAAGGCCTGCATGCCAGCTGGTACCGCAGGCAACAATTACAATACGATTAGCATTTTTTAATTCTTCTGCATACTCATCAATCCCTTTCATGGTAATGGTGCCAGCGTGGGCATCCAGTCTACCGCGTAAACAGTCAAAAATTGTCGTTGGTTGCTCAAAGATCTCTTTCAGCATAAAATGTTCGTAGCCACCTTTTTCAATGGCTGCCAATTCCATATCCAACTTGGTGATATAGGGTGTTTGTCTTTCGTTACCAAGATTTTTTAAGATCAGTTCATCTGATTTTATAATAGCCACTTCATAGTCGTTAACATACACCACTTCTTTAGTGTACTCAATGATCGGTGATGCATCGGAGGCCAGAAAATGCTCGCCTTTACCAATGCCTATGACTAACGGACTTCCTTTACGGGCGGCGATCAATGTATCCGGATTATCCTGGTCTATCAATACAATAACATAGGCACCAACGATTCTTTTGAGTGCAATACGTACTGCTTCTTCGAGCGGACAGTTATTATTTTGCAGGATATTCTCTATAAAATTTAATAGAACCTCTGTATCGGTATCGCTCTTAAATTCATAACCTTTTTTTATTAATTCAGTCTTAAGCTGCGCATAATTTTCAATGATACCATTATGGATCATGGCTAATTTGCCGTTTTGTGACATATGCGGGTGTGCATTGCAATCACTGGGTTCGCCATGTGTGGCCCAGCGGGTATGACCTATGCCCACATTCGCATGCATATCCTTACCGATTAGTGTTTCTTCCAGGTCGGCAACCTTTCCTTTCTTTTTGTAAACTTTCAAACCGCTGTTCAATAAAGCAACACCTGAGCTGTCGTAACCACGATATTCAAGTCTTTTTAATCCTTTTAAAATGATGGGGTAAGCTTCACGAGATCCGATGTATGCAACAATTCCGCACATAGAATGATAATTGGTTTATTGATTTTAATGCAAATGGGCTTCCATATGAAAGGGCACAATATAGTTATAATTCGCTTTTATAGAAACAGTTGTTAGTGTTCCATAACATCTGATAAATTTTTATATGGCACACAAATCGGAAGACTCACAGCAGTTTTCCTGATAAAATCAGGACAGCCATGGAGAAATAAATGATCAGTCCGGTTACATCAACCAGGGTTGCTACAAAAGGTGTTGAAGAGGCTGCGGGGTCAGCACCTAATCTTTTTAAGATTAAAGGCAACATGGAACCAACCAACGTTCCCCACAAAATGATTCCGACCAATGAAAGTCCAACAGTAAATGCTATACTGATATAATACTCACCAAATATGGAAGAAAAATTATGCCAGATAAGAATTACACCAATGCCTATCAGGCAAAGGGTTATTCCCAAAAGTAACCCGGAGACAATTTCCCGGCGCATGATCTTCCACCAATCTTCGAGGGAGATCTCCTTTAAAGCCATTGCCTGGATGATTAGCGTAGCAGCTTGAGAACCACTGTTCCCTCCACTGGAAATGATCAGTGGGATAAAAGTTGCCAGTATCACCACTTTTGCAATCTCCGCTTCAAATTGTTGCATCGCAGAAATGGTCATTAATTCACCCACGAAAAGAATGATCATCCAAAAAACCCTTTTTTTGAAAAGCGCAAATATGGGCATTTCCAAATAAGGCTGTTCCAATGCAGAAGTACCCCCGATCTTTTGTATATCTTCTCCGAATTCTTCGTTGGTAACCCATAAAACGTCATCAATGGTTACTATTCCAAGCAGTTTATTACTGTTACTTACCACAGGAAGTGCCACCCGGTTATTCATTTTGAAAACATCATTCGCCACCTCCTGGTCATCATAGACATTCAAGGATATTACGCGTTCATCCATCATGTCGGATACTTTTTTATCCGGAGGATTCAATATGAATTCCCTGATCCGCAGGTCATCCATTAATTCGCCAGCTTCATTGATCACGTAAACCACATCGATGGTCTCACTGTTTTTTCCTACACGCCTGATAATATCCAAAACTTCGGCTACTGTATTATGTTCGTATACATAAACGTAATCCGGAGTCATTAAACGGCCGACTGAATTTTCAGGATAGCCCAGAAGCGATAAGGTAATCTTTCGTTCTTCCGGGTCCAGTAGTTTGATGAATTCTCTTACCACATTACCGGGTAATTCTTCTAAAAACGAAGTGCGGTCATCGGCAGGCAGTTCATTCAGCAATTCCGCCATTTTGTTGGGAGGCAGTTCCTGGATGATACTTTTCTGTGTAGGAAATTCAAGTATTTTGAACACGCTTGCAGAGCGGTGGATGGACATGTTCGAAATGATCAGGTGCTCGAATTCTGGAAATTCATAGATCAGATCCGCAACATCGCTAATGTTCTGGTCATTCAGAAAATCACGGATGGCCAGCTGATCACCGTTATTAATCACTTCTTCAAACTGCTCATTCAAGGTTGGTTGTTCCAGTTGCAATGACATGTTTCAAAAATACGAATTCGGTGTATCGAATGGTTAAACAGGCATATCTATTTGTAATTTAGCCGGAAAATTGATAATTCATCTTAAATGAAAATCGTTGTTACTGGAAGTCATGCTGTAAAACGTGTAGAATAGTATTCAGAACGATGCAGTGAGTGACACAACAAGCGATGAGTAGTATTCCGAAAGTTTGCTTCATAAAAAAGAAAATGATACAATGATTTTTTCATCTCTATACATTGCTGAAACGGAAAAAATGGGTAAGGGCGTTTATACTTCTTCTGCCATTGAAGCAAATACGATTATTGAAATTTCTCCGGTTGTTGTAATGACTGCAGAAGAAAGAAAGTTGCTTGATCAAACCCGGTTATATGACTATATTTTTGAATGGCAAACTGAGTTGAATAAATGTTGCATGGCTTTGGGTTACATAGCTGTTTACAATCACGCTTATGAATCAAACTGCGAATATGAAATGGATTATGAAACTGAATTGATCTCCATTAAAACCATGCGAGATATTGAAGCGGGAGAAGAGTTGTTCATTAATTACAATGGTAATTGGAATGATGCTACACCCATTTGGTTTGCTGCGGAATAATAATATTTTTAACGAATCTTATTTTTGATCTCCTGCAATTTCAATAATGCTTCTACCGGGGTTAAACGATTAATGTCTGTTTGTTCCAGCAGGTCCCTGATCTCTTCGAATGTTTGGGTATGCACATCAAATATGCTTAACTGCATGCGGGTGCCCGAAAGATTTTTCACGGTGTCGCCCAATTTATCATCTACATGTTTTTGTTCCAGTTGTTTTAAAATGTCGTTCGCCCGGTCAATTAACAAGGGTGGCATACCCGCCATTTTAGCTACATGTATACCAAAACTGTGACGGCTTCCGCCCAATGCCAGTTTACGTAAAAAAATGATTTTGTTTCCGGCTTCTTTATTGGTGATGTGAAAGTTTTTAACCCGTTCCAGTTTGTTTTCCAATTCATTCAATTCATGATAGTGCGTGGCAAATAAAGTTTTAGGCTGGGTAGGGGATTGATGAAGATATTCAGCGATACTCCAGGCGATGGATATTCCATCATAGGTTGAAGTGCCCCGCCCGATTTCATCCAGCAAAATAAGGCTGCGTGGTGTCAGGTTGTTAATGATGGATGCCGTTTCATTCATTTCCACCATAAATGTGGATTCTCCACCACTCAGGTTATCACTTGCACCAACCCGGGTAAATATTTTATCAGTCAGCGGAATGAAAGCATCGGTAGCCGGAACAAAACTTCCCAGATGTGCCATCAGTGTAATCAATGCAGTTTGCCGCAACAAGGCCGATTTACCACTCATGTTGGGACCAGTAAGAATGATGATCTGCTGATCGGTTTTATTCAGTTCAATATCATTATGGATAAATGATTCGCCAATTGGAAGGTGTCTTTCTATGACCGGGTGACGACCTTCTTTGATCACCAGTTCATCACCCTCATGCACAACCGGAATTTTATATTTGAACTGAACGGCATTGTGTGCAAAACACATCAGGCAATCTACAATGGCAAGGATATGGCCATTGGTTTGAATGGGAGTGATATATTCAAACAGGTCATTGAGCAGGGTTTCAAAGATTTTTAATTCAATCTCAAGAATCTTATCTTCTGCGCCCATGATCTTTTCTTCATATTCTTTCAACTCTGGCGTAATATATCTTTCCGCATTGGTGAGCGTTTGTTTCCTGATCCAGGAAGTGGGTACTTTTTCTTTATGCAGGTTGGTTACCTCCAGGTAATAACCAAAAACATTATTGAAGCCAATTTTTAATGATGAAATTCCTGTTGCAGTTGTTTCTGCCTGCTGCATTTTTAGCAGATATGCTTTACCGTTATGAGAAATTGAACGCAGCTCATCGAGGTCAGGATGTATGCCACTGTTGATGATCCCTCCGCGGTTAGCCTGTGCCGGCGGATTATCAACAATCTCTTTTAAAACTTTATCGGCTATCAGGTGACAGGGGTTTAGTGCATCCCCAAGCCGGTTCAGGTATTCGTTTTCTGCTGCCAGGCACCATTGCCTGATATCATCAACCTGCTTTAATCCGCGGGCCAGTTGCAACAGTTCACGTGGATTAATTTTCTTTAATGGAATTTTAGAGACCATTCTTTCCACATCACCACAATGTTTAATGGCCTGTACCATTTTGGTGCGTATTTCATTATTCAGAATAAAGAATGAAACAGTTTTTAACCGTTCATTGACCTTATTCAAATCTTTTAAAGGAAAAACAAGCCAGCGTTTCAGCATCCTGGCGCCCATAGGCGATGCTGTATGATCCAACACACTTAAAAGTGTTTTGCTGCCTTCAGTTTGCTGGTTAACCAGTTCAAGGTTGCGAATGGTAAACCGGTCCATCCATAAAAAATCATCCTTATCCAATCTTTGAATGGAAGCAATATGTTGCAGGTTTGGATGTTCGGTATCTTTCAGGTAGTGTAATAATGCACCTGCTGCTACCATTCCAATGCGCAGGTCTTCAATCCCAAATCCTTTTAAAGAATGTGTTTGAAAATGTTTTAACAAACTTTCTTCTGCATAACCCTCATCAAAGATCCATTCGTCCAGTGTATAACTATAAAATTTGCTGCCGAAATATTCCTTGAATTTTTTTTGATTGTTTCTTTGAAAAATGACTTCAGCCGGTTTAAAGCTTTGCATCATTTTATCGGCATATTCACGATCACCTTGTGTGATGAGGAACTCACCTGTTGAAATGTCTAAAAAAGCCAATCCGTATTGATCAAGGTCAGAAAAATGAATGCCTGCCAAGAAATTATTGGAATGATGTTCTAATAATTTATCATTCACGGCTGTTCCGGGTGTCACCATTTCAGTTACACCTCTTTTGACGATTCCTTTAGCCATTTTGGGATCTTCCAGTTGATCGCAAATAGCTACGCGGTAACCGGCCTTAACCAGTTTGTGCAGGTAAGTGTCCAGTGCGTGATGAGGAAATCCTGCCAGTTCAAGGGAGGAGGCAGCTCCATTATTTCTTTTAGTAAGTGTAATTCCTAGAACCTGCGAAGCAATGACGGCATCATTTCCAAAAGTTTCATAAAAATCACCCACACGAAAAAGCAGGATGGCATCGGGGTATTTTTGTTTAATAGCCCGGTGTTGCTGCATTAAAGGTGTTTCGGAAGGTTTTGTTTTTGCCATATCAATAACGGCAAATATAAAATCCGCTTTGGTTTAAGAACCTTTCAACACTTCTTTTTTATACATTTTTATTAAGGATGTTGATATTCTCTTTTACAGTCGGCTTACTTTTGCAGTTATGCAAAAATTATCGATGGAGGAGTTAAACCGAAAATCGGTTGAAGAATTCAGGAAATCTGAAAAAACACCGGTTGTAGTGGTTTTAGATAATATCCGCAGTATGCATAATGTAGGAAGTGTTTTTCGTTCCGCCGATGCCTTTTTAGTGGAATGTATATTTCTTTGTGGCTTTACTGCACAACCTCCGCACCGGGATATTCATAAAACAGCATTAGGGGCCACCGATACGGTTAACTGGAAATATTATTATTCCACAATCGAAGCGGTAAAGAAATTAAAGGAAGACGGTTATCGTATTTGGGCCGTGGAGCAGGTAAAGAACAGCAAAAAATTAAACGAAATTGAACTTAAGCCAAATGAAAAGGTCGCCATTATATTTGGCAACGAAATGGAAGGGGTTTCGAATGAAGTATTGGTATTATGTGATGACTTTATAGAAATTCCCCAGCTAGGCATGAAACATTCATTGAATGTGAGTGTGGCAGCAGGTATTGTTTTGTGGGAGGTTGTAAGAGACCGTGTTTAATTATACAGTAATTAATTTTAATTATTAGTGAATAAAAATTTTAAATGCTCAAAAATTATCTTTCTCTCATTAAGTTTTCGCATACCATTTTCGCCATGCCCTTTGGGATTATCGGATTTTTCCTGGGATATATGCAGGTTTCGGATTACAACCAGGAGTATGTTCAATCAACGGGAATTACCCTGACATCAGAGCAGCTGATCATCAAATTTGTATTGGTTATTTTATGTATGGTGTTTGCAAGGAGTGCAGCCATGGCTTTTAACCGCTACCTGGATCGTCATTTTGATGCACGGAATCCCCGCACTGCGATCCGCGAAATTCCGGCAGGAATTATTTCCGCTAATTCCGCGTTATTGTTTACTATCATTAACAGTGTGCTGTTTATCTTTACCTGCATCTTCATTAATAAGATATGTTTTTACCTGTCGCCGATAGCATTGGCGGTGGTGCTGGGTTATAGCTACACAAAACGTTTTACACCACTGTGCCATCTTGTTCTTGGATTGGGATTATCACTGGCACCCATAGGTGCTTTTTTGGCGGTAACGGGGCGATTTGAATGGTTACCCCTGCTTTTTTCGTTCGCGGTAATTACCTGGGTAAGTGGATTTGATATAATTTATTCCTTGCAGGATGAAGAGTTTGACCGCTCACAGGATTTATATTCAATTCCTGCCGCCCTCGGAAAATCAAGAGCACTCAGGGTTTCTGAAGGTCTTCATTTAGGCAGTATTTTATTTGTACTAGCCGGTGGTTTATACGGATCCTTTTCCTGGTTGTATTGGATTGGCTTTGCTATTTTCACCGGGATGCTTATATTCCAGCATTCTATTGTAAAACCAAATGATCTTCGCAGGGTTAACATAGCATTCATGACATCCAATGGTATTGCGTCTGTGTTGTTTGCCGTATTTTTAATTGCAGACTTATTACTTTTATCCTGATTTAAGTGGTTTATTCATTTATAATACTTAAAAAAATTGTCCAGAATTATTTGTATTGATTATGGGTTAAAGCGTACAGGCCTGGCCGTTACTGATCCCTTGAGAATTATTGCCACAGGGCTCACCACTGTTGAATCTCCTAAATTGATTACTTTCTTAAAAGATTACTTTCAAAAAGAAAAAGTTTCCCTGATCCTGATCGGTGAACCCTGGAGTATGGATGATACGGCTACACATGCAACGCCATTGGTTTTAAAATGCATCAAGGACCTGGAAAAAAATTTTCCCAGTATACCCATCGAAAAAGTGGATGAGCGATATACTTCAAAAATGGCTTCGCAAGCCATGATCGAAATGGGCCTAAAAAAGAAGCAGCGGAGAAATAAAGCGTTGGTTGATGAAATCGCTGCAACGATCATGCTGCAAGATTACCTGCAAAAACCTGGTTGAATTGTTTGTTAAGATTATTGGCAGATCAGCACTTAATAGATATTTTTGCAGGCATTCATTCATGCATTAAAATAAGCGAGAGAATAATGATTTTACCGATAGTAGCATATGGAAATCCTGTGTTGAGAAAAGTTTGTCATGATATTGTTGTTGACTATCCCAACCTGGAAAAATTTATAGATGATATGTGGGAGACCATGTATGCAAGTAATGGTGTTGGTTTGGCAGCACCGCAGGTAAATAGGGATATCCGCATGTTTCTGGTTGATAGTACACAGGTGTTTGAGAATATGGAGGAAGAAGAAAAGAAAGGTTTTAAAGATGATCCGGGATTTAAACAAGTTTTTATCAATGCGCACATCACTAAATTAAATGGTGAAGAGTGGGCATATAATGAAGGTTGTTTAAGCATCCCAAAAATCAGGGAAGATATTTTGCGGCAGGAAGAAGTTACCCTTGATTTTGTTGATGAAAATTTTATGGCTCGTTCGGAAACTTACACAGGCATAACGGCCCGGGTTATTTTACATGAATATGATCATATTGAAGGCAAACTGTTCATTGATTATTTATCGCCATTGAAGAAAAAATTAATGAAAGGTAAATTGTCGGATATTTCGAAAGGTAAAGTTTCGGTTGATTATAAAATGTCCTTTCCCAAAAAATGAACTACTGAGGATTATAATTCTTATACCATTCCTTTTACTTTCCGGGTTCCTGCGTGCTCAGCAGGATTCAGTTGATGCAGCTGCGCTGGAACGCATGATTAATCTAACGGAAGTAGTTATCCGCTCTGATCTGAACGTTCCTGCATTTATCCGGCGAATAAAAGAAGACACCACTTTTTATAAAGCATTTCGTAATCTCCGCATACTGGGTTTCACTTCGTTTAATGATATCCGTATGTTTGATAAAAAGGATCGGTTGTCAGCGTCATTACAAAGCAAAACACGACAACATGTATCAAACGGTTGCAGAACAATGGATGTATTGGAAGAAAAATCAAGTGGCAATATGTATGATGGTGATGATTTCAGGTATTTCACCGCGCAGTTGTATGCAAGCCTGTTTTTTACTAAGGGGAAAATATGCGGTGAAAATAATATTGTAAAAGGAATAGCTCTGAGTACAAAATCAAAAAAAGGTTTGGATAAACACCGGGAGCAATTAAAAATGATGTTCTTCAATCCCGGCCAAAAAATTCCGGGCATTCCATTTATCGGGAATAAAATAAACATATTTGATCCCGAGGTAGCCAGGTTTTATGATTTTACAATCGATCTTGGAGATTATGAAGGACAGTACTGTTATATTTTTTCAATCAAGGCCAAACCCGGATTATCAAAAGCAGAAAAAAATCATATTGTTTTTGATAACATGACTACCTGGTTCAATAATATAACAATGGAGATCGTAGGTCGCCAGTATGACTTGAGCTATTCTACTCCCTTATATGATTTTGATGTTTCGATGGAAGTTTTGATGACCCGTTTCCTGGATCTGCTGGTACCCAAAATGATCAGTTATAATGGTAATTGGGATGTTGCAATTAAAAAAAGAGAGAAAGGTGTATTCACTGCCACTTTATTCAATTTTACCCGATAGGTTCGTGAACAGATTTAACTTCGTTATTTCACAAAAGTCTTACTGTATCCACGCCATTTTTCAATTAACATGTCCATGTCAGCTGGAAGTG
>MWWA01000198.1_pt1 | contig 17893 bp, 12 predicted proteins | sample 1047341 | NCBI WGS metagenome assembly MWWA01 (sample SAMN06349978, study PRJNA376086) | soil metagenome | isolation source: MS5-1 sample Antarctic (ecotone) soil | place: Antarctica | collected 2015-01-13
GCCGGTGTGTGGCGTCAATCGTTTGTTGCGGAAAGACAATGCGATCCGCGAGTCCGGCTTTGAGGTCTTTCGCCTTCTTCTTCGCGGCCTTCTCGCGTTGTTCGGCAGCCTTGGCACGTTGCTCCGCATCCTTGACGCGTGCTTCGGATTCTTCCTTCGCCAGCAGGAGGAGCCAACCGGCAAAGGCTGCCACCGAATAGCCGCGCTCTTCGCACCACGCAAGCGGTGACGGTGCGAGGGAGCCGTCCTCGCGGGTGAGTAACTTCGTGGCGCGCGCCGCGGTTTCTTCCAGCGTGAGGCGCGCGCGTGCAGTGAGCACCTCATAGCGCGCTACGGCCTTCCGATACGTGGGAGCGTGCGCGGTAAGGAGATCCTCCGCTGTGCGTGTGAGTGGTCTCTCCGCGAAGGGTATTTCTCTCGGCACATCGAAAAGTTTTTCCCGTCCCTGCCAGCCCTCCCGGAGGGTCGACATTGCAGCGAGGATGGCGCGTTGTTCCTTGAGAGGAAGCTCCGCTTCGGGTAAATCCTTGCGAGTTACGGGACCACGTGCGCCGCTTGCCTTTACGAAAAGGCCAGCTTCCACCCACAGCGCGGCTCCCAGTATATGCGCCACAGCGACGCCTATCTCTTTCTGCTCCTCCGGCGTGAGTTGTGAGAGAGATAAGACCCCCTCCGGTGAACCGCCTTTGAGCGCCGCTTCGCAGTCGAGTAACGCGCTTGCGCGTCCAGCAGGAAGGCGGGCTTCGTCGAGATATGCTCGCGCCAAGCTTGCCCCGACCATTTGTTCCGTGCGTACGCTAACGGTGGCGTGAATCGCGCCGGAGGCGGCCACCACTTTCTTCTTTGTGCTTGCCTTCTTGCGCGTCACCGCTTCCCCGCGCGCTTTAATTGTGCAGCAAGGGGCGAGGGGTCATCCTCTCCCCGTTCAATCGTGGAATAGCGGTCGGGTGCTTCCGTGAGTTCTCCCGTTGCACCGTTGAAGTCGAACGGAATCCAAGCGCCCGGCGCGCCGAGTCGGTTCTTCACGAGTCGCATCGTGAGCGGGCGGAGGCCCCGCGTGTCTTTGTCCCCCAGGGCGAGGACCCACGCGGTGACGGCGGTTGCCTCTACCTCTCCGGCCTCTTTCGGCAACGCCTTCAAGGTTTCGAGGTCCTCCTTCCGAATCGCGTCGGGGTCTTTACCGTCCATCCCCTTCGCCGCACCCTCGCCCTTCACGTTGCTTCGTGCCGTGGTGGACAGCACCACGACGGGACAGCCCGGCCAGTCCGGCACGTCGGCGCGTCGCCGCGAGAGGCTCCGCAACTCCAAGGCAACCGCCGCGATCGCTTCCCGAATCGGCGCGCGGTAGCCGTCGCCCTGGCGGACCGCCGCGAGTTGCAGGTAGTCGAAAATGACGAGCGGCACTTTCCTGCACGAGCGCCACAAATCGAACGCCTCGCGATGGAGTCGCTCCACGACAAAAGGGCCATTCGGAGCGAGCACGGCGATACGCGCGGCCGCGCCCGATTGCTCAAGATCGAAAAGCGCGTCGTTTCGCCGTTGCGCGTCATTCTCCGAGAGCCGCCGCCGTTGGGCCAACTTGTACCACGGGATGCCAGACACGAGGCCCACGAGGCGCGCCGCGATTTCGTCGCCGTCGAGTTCAAGGGTCACGTAGAGGACGGGGTGCCCGGCGTCCGCCGCCGCCCGCGCCAGGTTGACCACGAGCGCGCTCTTACCGCCGCCCGTTTGTCCGGTGACGATGTGCAGCCCTGCGGGAAGGTGTGTGCCTTCGTTGGCGAGCGCCTCCACGTGAGCGAGCGCGTCTCGCGCGTCATTCTCACGCGCCCCCCCGAACCGCGCCGCGTGTGCGTCCTCCAAGTGGTCGCGCCGCGCACCACCCAAGGCCGCCCGGAAGCACGCCCACGACTCCGGCACCGGGACGCCGCCCGCTTCTCCGGGAGTGCGGTACGTGGTGAGGTCCGACAAGAACGCGGAGAGTGGCACCGCTTCCGTGGTCTTGGCCGTATCGTCCGCCAGGTTGCCGAACGTCGCATCGGTCACGCGTCCCACCTTGCCAGATGTTGGGCGATAAAGGCCGCGAGGTCGCCGCGGCGGTGTAAGTCGTTCGGGTCCGCGTCCGCGAGCGTCACCACCAGCCCACGGGCTTCGAGCCATCCGCGCCCGTTCGTGTCTTGGAGTGCGGACGCCAGCTTTGCACGCCCCTTCTGTCCGGCGTCGTCATTGTCGTACCACGCCACCACGCGAGACGCGTCGCGGAGGGACGCGCTCCACGCGCTCCGCCACTTCCCCGCGCCGTCGAGGCCGATCGCCCGGAGGCCATGCGTGTGCAGGGCATAGGCGTTCAACTCTCCTTCCACGATGTGCACCACCTCGCCCGCGAGGTCCGCCAAGGCGTCGGCGTTGAAGGGCCACGGCAACGCGAAGCCCGCCAGGGAGCGATAGCGCGGTGATCCTTCCGGGCGAAGCGTGCGGAGCCGCCACCCGTCCACCCCTTCCCCCCCTGGGGTGCGGTAGGGCAACACGAGCGCGGGCCAGTAGGCCCCCGGCAGGGTGGCGACGTGGGCCGCCGTCCGTTCCTCCGCTGTGTAGGAGGCCGCGAGCCACGTGTCCACGTCCCGCCAGGCCGCCGCCGATTCGAGGGAGCGAAAGCCATAGGCCGCCGCCGCGTCGGGATCGAAGCCACGCCCGGCGAGGTAGTCACGCCCCAGCGGTCCGAGAGCTATGGCGTCGAGGAGAAGCGAGTGCAGCTCCGCCGTGGTGGCCGGGAACATTCCTTCCGCCCGCAAGTCGGCCAGGGGATCGGGCGCGATCGGAGCGACCGAGACACGTCGAGGGGTGGCCTGAGATACCACCGGGGCACGGCGAGGCCGTCTCGCGGGCATTGTGGGGGCCGCCAGAAGGACGCCAGCCACCGGGGCCAGTTCCCGGAGCACCTCCACACGCCCGCTATCCGAATCGCGGCCCGTGAGGCGTTGCACGAGGCCGACCATATCGCCGCCCGTGCCGCATTGGCTATGGCAGTACCACCCCGCGCCTGGCGTGACAGAGAAATTGCGATCGGTGCCGCCGTGAATCGGGCACGGTCCCCGGCCTCCCTTGAGGGCGTCCGCCGTCGCCGAAGCGTACCGCGTGAGCACCTCGCGGGGGTGGTCGTTGGCCCACTCGCGCACGCGGTCGAAGTCCTCCACGCTAGGGAGTGTCCTCTTGTGTCCGAGAATCCACATTGGCGGACACATCCCACTCGACAGCCCCCAACGGATCGAAGAACGACTCCGGGAGGGCGAGCGGCTCAAGGAGAATTTCCGGGGGCGGCTCAAAGAAAGAGTCCGGCAAGGTGAGCGGCTCAAAGAAAGAGTCCGGGAGCGCGAAGGGGTACGCCGCTGGAGGTAGTCCTCGTGCGGTCCTCCGGGCGCGCTTGGTCATTAGGCCGCCCCCGCCACAAGGGAAGCCACTTCGCCCGCGAGGTCCGTACGGTTGTCGTCATAAATCGTGAGAGTCCGAAGGTCCCGGTGCCGGGAAAACTTCGCCACCCGGCGCACGTCGCCCCCGGTCACGTCGAGGGCGTGCGTAATGCTCGCGTGCCGGAGGCCGTGCGGACGAACCGGCGCGATCCCTGCCCGGTCGCTCGCCTCGCCCACGAGCCGCGCCACGCTCCGCCCCGTCAAGCGAGACCCCTTCCCCGCCCGATCAAAGTTCACGAAGAGGGGGCCGGGGTCGGTCCCGCGCACCGCCAGCCACGCCGCCAAGGCCGCCCGTGTGGGAGCGGGGAGCGTCACGAGTTCCCGCTCGCGCCGCTTCTTCCCCAGCACCGCCAGCGTGCCCGCGTCGAGGTCGAGGTGCGCTAGGTCGAGCGAGACCACCTCCGCCCGCCGGAGCGCGCGATCGAAGAGCAGTCGCAGAATGGCGAGGTCCCGCGCCGCCTTGGGGTCCTCGCGCTCTTCCAAGGGCCGCACCATTGCCCGGAAGCCTTCCACCCCTGGCCCGCGGGTGTCCTTGAAGGCGCGCGTCTCCACGCCGGGAAGCTCAAGCGACCACGCCACCGCCCCCACCATTCGAGCAAACGAGACCACCGAACGGAGCGCGGAGAGCCGCCGGTTAATCGTGGCTGGGGCGAGGCCCGCCTCAAGCAGCGCCGCCCGGAAAGCGTGTGCCGTCCCGTGCGCGCTCCCGGCGTCGAGAGCGAGGAATTCCGTAACTTGGTGGGGAGCAATAAAGGCCGCGAAGGTGTCGAGGTCGCGCCGATAGGCGGCAATGGTCGCGGAGTCTTTTCCGGCCAGCCAGGCCGCGAACACATCCGCCTGGCGGGCCATCGGGGGCGAGAAGGTGTGAACCGGAACCACCGCCACAAGCACGCTCCGCGTGAGGGATGCTCTCAAGTTATGGCAACATCCCTAGTCGCGCAAGTTTTTTAGTGCCCCCATTCGAGAAGGGTGTTGGCGAGTGCCGTGGGGTGCCGATTTGACGATCGGTTGAGGGTCGGGTGCGATCGTCCGAGTCCGCCCTTGCCCGGAGACCCTATGCACCCCGCCGAAGATTCTCGCCTGGTGGCCCTCGCCCGCCTTATCCTCGCCGCCTCACGGGGTGAGGAGGGTGCGTGTGCGGTCGGCTCTACCCCCGCCGTGGCTAGCCCGCTCCCGGCCTCGACGCGGACCGCCGCCACGACCACCCGCGAGGATGACAGTCCTGCCGTCAGGGGGCGACCTTGCTGATCGTGCAGGCGGTCACCGGATCGGTCCTATCGAACTCCCGAAGGGACCCGGAGCAGCCGCTGAATGTGCGCGTGATCCGAAGCTGTAGTCTGGGCAAGCGGTCAAGATCAACATGGACGGCGTACGCATCACCATTCCAGAAACCCAGCAGCAGCGGCGAGTTGACCCTCGCCACTCCTCCGACACCAACGCCGGTCACCTGGTCCGGTGTTGCGGTATCGATTCGAATGGTGGCGGAGTAGCTCGTGGTGGTTGGGTAGCTGGCCGTGAAGTCGACCTTGTAGGTCCACAGCGCAGGGACGATTGGCATGGCGTCAGTTGAGCCACAGCCGCAGGCGAGGAGGGCAAGAAGTAGGACGGGGTTTCTCATTTGACGCTCCGTTGAGGGTTTCAAAGATCGCAGTAAAATGTCAACAATTGTCAACAGCTAGCCCCCCGCTAAGGCCGCAAAAAGTATGTGGCTGGGGGGGTGGTCAGTCTCCTTCGATTGCCGCCGCCGCCGCTTCGACTTCCGCGGCATACCGCCGGAGGGCCGCGGCCACGAGCCGACGCGTTGCCGGTGGAGGGGTCCGCCCGCGGTAGATGTAGCCGAGCAGGGTGTCCCGTGAGATGCCCGTCCGCTCCGCAAGCACCTCTAGGGTCATCTTCGGCGGAAGGGCCAGGGCCGCCCCCGCGAGGTCCGACGTGTGGGGTGTCATAGCGTGCCCCTTGGGGTGGTAATCATTTGGCGCGTGCCCGGAGTGCGCGCACGATCGGCTCAAGCGCGGCCAGCGCGGCGCGGGCATCGGCCTTGGTGAGTTTGGCCGGGGTCCGCCGCAACGTGAAGGCAAAGCGTCCGGCGGTGGCATCCCCTTGGAGGGAGAGCGCGGGGGGGGCTTCCGCCCGCTTCCGGCGAAGGGGTTTCGCCTCCAGGGTCTTACCCTGGTAGCTCCCCGCAACCTGGCGAAGTAGAGCCGCCCGCTCCGCCACGGATTGCCCCTTCGCAATCGAGAGAAGGACCTCCGCCGGGAAGGTGTCCCAGCTTGGGACAGCAGCCCCACCGGCCACCTTCCGGACCTCTTCCGTGCACCCTTCCGCAATCCGGAGCGCCCGCGCCACGGCGCTTTTCGAGCGTCCCGCCAAGAAGGCCAGCTTCCGGACGGAGACCTCGCGCCCGACCTTTTCCCTCGCAGCGGCTAGCGCCGCGAGGCCCTGCGCTTCTTCCCACGGCGCGAGGTCTTTCCGGGCGAGGTTCTCCACGAGGGCCACTTCGCGGGCGTCTACATCGTCGAGGCCCACCAGGACACGCACCGGCACCACGGCCAGCCCCGCCTTCTTCGCCGCTTCGAGGCGTCGCTCCCCGGCGAGTAGCTCAAGCCCCCCCGGCACCTCCCGAGCGAGGAGCGGCTCTAGGATGCCCCGCTCGCGGATGCTCGCCACCAGCGCGGCGAAGTCCTCTCCCGTCACGTCCACCCGGCTTCGTGGTTGCCAGGGGGAGCGTCGGAGAGTGGCCGGTGCCACGCTCCGCAAAGACTCCCCGCGGGCGCGTTCGTGCGCCGCCGCGATCGCCGCGGTTTCCACCGGAGCCGTTAGCTCGACATTCCCCAGGCGTCCCTTCGTCATCCGTTGGCCCCCGATAAGAGTTCCGCCGCCAGCGCGCGCACCGCGAGCGAGACACGCGCCCGCTTCGCCGTTTGCGTCACCGGCAGCCCCCGCCCGGCAGCTTCCGCGGCCTTGGCATCCGTGGGGATCGTGGCGCGTGTCACGCCCTCCCCGTACCGCCCCCGGAGAAAGGCTTCCGCCTCCCGTGCAAGGCCCGTCGCGGTCTTGAAGGTCGGCACCACCCGCCAAGGAGTCCCGAGACCCTTTGCCAAGGCGACCACTTCCGCCACGTTGGGAAGGCCCGCCGCGTCGCACCGGGCGACCACTACCACGACGGCAGCCTCCGCCAATGCCACCGCGTGCCCCGCATCCGTGAGCGCGGGCGAGAGGTCCACCACCACCACATCTGCGGCGGCCCGTGCGCGCCGGAGCCGATCGCTAAGGTCCTCGCCGGAGGCATCCGCCAGGGCACGCCCGGAGGGCCACAGCGTGACCCCTGCCACCGCTTCCGGTAACGAGGCCAAAGGGTCCGCCGGGGCCGGAAGGCCCGCCGCCCGCGTAACCCCTCCTTGAGGGTCGAAATCCACCAAGGCCACCACGGAACCGCCCGCGGCCCACACGTCCGCCAAGGCGAGGGCGAGCGTGCTCTTCCCGACGCCGCCTTTCCCACTCGCCAGCACCACCACGCGACCGGCCATTATCTCCGCCTCGGTGCAAGGGTTCGCCGGTCACACGCCGCCAGGATGCGCCACGCGTGCGCGTCGAGGAGGCTCGCGTGCTCCGCGATCGCTGCGTGCCATTCTTTCACCCGCCTGGCATAGGTCCGTCGCCGCATCCCGTGCGGGCGGTCGGGTTCCCACGTGCTCTCCACGAGGTCCCACGAGTCCGCCGGGACCTCGTGCACGAAGCCAAGGCGGGCGCTTGCCTGGCGCGCACGGCACAAGGCCCGCTCTTCCGCGGTCCGTCGCTGGGATGGGTACGCCAGCCGATAACAGCGCCGACAGCGAAGGGCCGATCGGCCAGGGGCAGGAGAGTAGAGCGCCGCGCGCCGCGTCCCGCACCCCACGCACACGAGCCACCACCGGACCGCACCGAACGGGGTAGGGGTCCCGTGCAGTACGACGCGCTCCGTGAGGCCCTCCGAGAACGTCACGTCGACGGTGTGCCGGTGCGCGCCGGACGGCATAGTTTCCGGCCTTTCGCTTCCGATCGTTTCAAGGAAGAGCGCCGGAGTCGCACGGTGCATATCCGCAGTAGTGGCGCGCCTTGCCGGGCGTCCCGATCCTATGCCCCCCACAAAACACCTCTCCGGGATTTGTCGAAATCTCCGGTGGATCGCACGGCACCTCTTGGCGGGAAAAGGTCCGAAAAAGACACGTGCGGGGAGATCTCTTCGCAGGGGTCGCCCTTCTGGTAAGGTCCCCGTGCGGGGGCGTCGCGAAGCACAGCCCTCGCACCCCCGGAGGGGGTAAGGAGAGTAAAGAGGGAAAAGAGGGGTCCCAAGTGATTGTAGCGTAATGGCTTACAAAGGGGTACCACCCCCCCAGCCACATAGTACCACCCCCCCAGCCACATACTTTCACCCCCCCAGCCACATACTTTCGCGGTCATGGGGTCCCCGCCGCCGCTAGGGGGAGGGCGAGTGTTTCGGTGTCCCGCCCTGGTGGGGGGGTGAGGATGGCTCCTTCTGCCAACTCGAATTGATCCCGCACGCCGCTTCCGCGCTTCAATGGCTTTCCGGTGTGCACGCGTTTCGCGACCCCTCCCGCCTCAAGCACGCGGACCGAGTTCTCATAGGCCGCCAAGTACCCGCCCTTGTACTTGCCTTTGTCGCGTTGCCGCTTCACGGCGTCCGCGCCGTAGTGCCGGGCGAGGAGGTCGTCACGATCCACATAGGACCGCCCGCCGTGCCGTGCCTGGCGCGTTTGCGTGATTTCAACAAACAGCGCCAAGTCTAAATCCTGGGACCCTTTGTTCGTGCCGCGCACTTCCTGCGATCCGCGGTCGAGGGCTTCGAAGGTGCCTACTGGAATCACCAAGCGGCGCGCCAAGACGCGCACGATTTCCGGCAGCGTGAGCACTACTTGATCTGGGAGCGGGCCGTCCCACGAGGTGCCGTCTCCCGTGGCCCACGAGTGCGCAATCCCCGCCGCCTCTTCGGTGGTGTAGCCGCGCCGCCCGTCTCCTGATTGCGTCCACGCCGGGCGGAAACGGAAAAGCGGTTCCTCCGCACCATACACCGCGCTTCCTTTCTTCTTGTTTGGGATCATTACCGCCATTCGCCAAAGCTTCCGCGACAGGGTGCCCATTGCCAGGAAGAACGCTTTGCGATCCGGTTGGTTGGCTTTGTCCATTCCGGAGGCGTTCAGCAAGAAGGCAAACGGTACGCTGACTTGCTCGCGGAAAGCCGACCCTTCCGCACTCGTGAAGCACCGGAACACGCCGGACATTACGCGCGTCTCAAGGCCCGCCAACTTCGGGAGCGTGGCAGGATGTATTTCCATTCCTTCCCGTGCGAGTGCCTTGGTCGCGTTGTCCGCGAAAAACTCTCCTTGCGCGGCGCGTGCCAGCAATCCAATCGTGACAGCGGGCCGGTGTGTGGCGTCAATCGTTTGTTGCGGAAAGACAATGCGATCCGCGAGTCCGGCTTTGAGGTCTTTCGCCTTCTTCTTCGCGGCCTTCTCGCGTTGTTCGGCAGCCTTGGCACGTTGCTCCGCATCCTTGACGCGTGCTTCGGATTCTTCCTTCGCCAGCAGGAGGAGCCAACCGGCAAAGGCTGCCACCGAATAGCCGCGCTCTTCGCACCACGCAAGCGGTGACGGTGCGAGGGAGCCGTCCTCGCGGGTGAGTAACTTCGTGGCGCGCGCCGCGGTTTCTTCCAGCGTGAGGCGCGCGCGTGCAGTGAGCACCTCATAGCGCGCTACGGCCTTCCGATACGTGGGAGCGTGCGCGGTAAGGAGATCCTCCGCTGTGCGTGTGAGTGGTCTCTCCGCGAAGGGTATTTCTCTCGGCACATCGAAAAGTTTTTCCCGTCCCTGCCAGCCCTCCCGGAGGGTCGACATTGCAGCGAGGATGGCGCGTTGTTCCTTGAGAGGAAGCTCCGCTTCGGGTAAATCCTTGCGAGTTACGGGACCACGTGCGCCGCTTGCCTTTACGAAAAGGCCAGCTTCCACCCACAGCGCGGCTCCCAGTATATGCGCCACAGCGACGCCTATCTCTTTCTGCTCCTCCGGCGTGAGTTGTGAGAGAGATAAGACCCCCTCCGGTGAACCGCCTTTGAGCGCCGCTTCGCAGTCGAGTAACGCGCTTGCGCGTCCAGCAGGAAGGCGGGCTTCGTCGAGATATGCTCGCGCCAAGCTTGCCCCGACCATTTGTTCCGTGCGTACGCTAACGGTGGCGTGAATCGCGCCGGAGGCGGCCACCACTTTCTTCTTTGTGCTTGCCTTCTTGCGCGTCACCGCTTCCCCGCGCGCTTTAATTGTGCAGCAAGGGGCGAGGGGTCATCCTCTCCCCGTTCAATCGTGGAATAGCGGTCGGGTGCTTCCGTGAGTTCTCCCGTTGCACCGTTGAAGTCGAACGGAATCCAAGCGCCCGGCGCGCCGAGTCGGTTCTTCACGAGTCGCATCGTGAGCGGGCGGAGGCCCCGCGTGTCTTTGTCCCCCAGGGCGAGGACCCACGCGGTGACGGCGGTTGCCTCTACCTCTCCGGCCTCTTTCGGCAACGCCTTCAAGGTTTCGAGGTCCTCCTTCCGAATCGCGTCGGGGTCTTTACCGTCCATCCCCTTCGCCGCACCCTCGCCCTTCACGTTGCTTCGTGCCGTGGTGGACAGCACCACGACGGGACAGCCCGGCCAGTCCGGCACGTCGGCGCGTCGCCGCGAGAGGCTCCGCAACTCCAAGGCAACCGCCGCGATCGCTTCCCGAATCGGCGCGCGGTAGCCGTCGCCCTGGCGGACCGCCGCGAGTTGCAGGTAGTCGAAAATGACGAGCGGCACTTTCCTGCACGAGCGCCACAAATCGAACGCCTCGCGATGGAGTCGCTCCACGACAAAAGGGCCATTCGGAGCGAGCACGGCGATACGCGCGGCCGCGCCCGATTGCTCAAGATCGAAAAGCGCGTCGTTTCGCCGTTGCGCGTCATTCTCCGAGAGCCGCCGCCGTTGGGCCAACTTGTACCACGGGATGCCAGACACGAGGCCCACGAGGCGCGCCGCGATTTCGTCGCCGTCGAGTTCAAGGGTCACGTAGAGGACGGGGTGCCCGGCGTCCGCCGCCGCCCGCGCCAGGTTGACCACGAGCGCGCTCTTACCGCCGCCCGTTTGTCCGGTGACGATGTGCAGCCCTGCGGGAAGGTGTGTGCCTTCGTTGGCGAGCGCCTCCACGTGAGCGAGCGCGTCTCGCGCGTCATTCTCACGCGCCCCCCCGAACCGCGCCGCGTGTGCGTCCTCCAAGTGGTCGCGCCGCGCACCACCCAAGGCCGCCCGGAAGCACGCCCACGACTCCGGCACCGGGACGCCGCCCGCTTCTCCGGGAGTGCGGTACGTGGTGAGGTCCGACAAGAACGCGGAGAGTGGCACCGCTTCCGTGGTCTTGGCCGTATCGTCCGCCAGGTTGCCGAACGTCGCATCGGTCACGCGTCCCACCTTGCCAGATGTTGGGCGATAAAGGCCGCGAGGTCGCCGCGGCGGTGTAAGTCGTTCGGGTCCGCGTCCGCGAGCGTCACCACCAGCCCACGGGCTTCGAGCCATCCGCGCCCGTTCGTGTCTTGGAGTGCGGACGCCAGCTTTGCACGCCCCTTCTGTCCGGCGTCGTCATTGTCGTACCACGCCACCACGCGAGACGCGTCGCGGAGGGACGCGCTCCACGCGCTCCGCCACTTCCCCGCGCCGTCGAGGCCGATCGCCCGGAGGCCATGCGTGTGCAGGGCATAGGCGTTCAACTCTCCTTCCACGATGTGCACCACCTCGCCCGCGAGGTCCGCCAAGGCGTCGGCGTTGAAGGGCCACGGCAACGCGAAGCCCGCCAGGGAGCGATAGCGCGGTGATCCTTCCGGGCGAAGCGTGCGGAGCCGCCACCCGTCCACCCCTTCCCCCCCTGGGGTGCGGTAGGGCAACACGAGCGCGGGCCAGTAGGCCCCCGGCAGGGTGGCGACGTGGGCCGCCGTCCGTTCCTCCGCTGTGTAGGAGGCCGCGAGCCACGTGTCCACGTCCCGCCAGGCCGCCGCCGATTCGAGGGAGCGAAAGCCATAGGCCGCCGCCGCGTCGGGATCGAAGCCACGCCCGGCGAGGTAGTCACGCCCCAGCGGTCCGAGAGCTATGGCGTCGAGGAGAAGCGAGTGCAGCTCCGCCGTGGTGGCCGGGAACATTCCTTCCGCCCGCAAGTCGGCCAGGGGATCGGGCGCGATCGGAGCGACCGAGACACGTCGAGGGGTGGCCTGAGATACCACCGGGGCACGGCGAGGCCGTCTCGCGGGCATTGTGGGGGCCGCCAGAAGGACGCCAGCCACCGGGGCCAGTTCCCGGAGCACCTCCACACGCCCGCTATCCGAATCGCGGCCCGTGAGGCGTTGCACGAGGCCGACCATATCGCCGCCCGTGCCGCATTGGCTATGGCAGTACCACCCCGCGCCTGGCGTGACAGAGAAATTGCGATCGGTGCCGCCGTGAATCGGGCACGGTCCCCGGCCTCCCTTGAGGGCGTCCGCCGTCGCCGAAGCGTACCGCGTGAGCACCTCGCGGGGGTGGTCGTTGGCCCACTCGCGCACGCGGTCGAAGTCCTCCACGCTAGGGAGTGTCCTCTTGTGTCCGAGAATCCACATTGGCGGACACATCCCACTCGACAGCCCCCAACGGATCGAAGAACGACTCCGGGAGGGCGAGCGGCTCAAGGAGAATTTCCGGGGGCGGCTCAAAGAAAGAGTCCGGCAAGGTGAGCGGCTCAAAGAAAGAGTCCGGGAGCGCGAAGGGGTACGCCGCTGGAGGTAGTCCTCGTGCGGTCCTCCGGGCGCGCTTGGTCATTAGGCCGCCCCCGCCACAAGGGAAGCCACTTCGCCCGCGAGGTCCGTACGGTTGTCGTCATAAATCGTGAGAGTCCGAAGGTCCCGGTGCCGGGAAAACTTCGCCACCCGGCGCACGTCGCCCCCGGTCACGTCGAGGGCGTGCGTAATGCTCGCGTGCCGGAGGCCGTGCGGACGAACCGGCGCGATCCCTGCCCGGTCGCTCGCCTCGCCCACGAGCCGCGCCACGCTCCGCCCCGTCAAGCGAGACCCCTTCCCCGCCCGATCAAAGTTCACGAAGAGGGGGCCGGGGTCGGTCCCGCGCACCGCCAGCCACGCCGCCAAGGCCGCCCGTGTGGGAGCGGGGAGCGTCACGAGTTCCCGCTCGCGCCGCTTCTTCCCCAGCACCGCCAGCGTGCCCGCGTCGAGGTCGAGGTGCGCTAGGTCGAGCGAGACCACCTCCGCCCGCCGGAGCGCGCGATCGAAGAGCAGTCGCAGAATGGCGAGGTCCCGCGCCGCCTTGGGGTCCTCGCGCTCTTCCAAGGGCCGCACCATTGCCCGGAAGCCTTCCACCCCTGGCCCGCGGGTGTCCTTGAAGGCGCGCGTCTCCACGCCGGGAAGCTCAAGCGACCACGCCACCGCCCCCACCATTCGAGCAAACGAGACCACCGAACGGAGCGCGGAGAGCCGCCGGTTAATCGTGGCTGGGGCGAGGCCCGCCTCAAGCAGCGCCGCCCGGAAAGCGTGTGCCGTCCCGTGCGCGCTCCCGGCGTCGAGAGCGAGGAATTCCGTAACTTGGTGGGGAGCAATAAAGGCCGCGAAGGTGTCGAGGTCGCGCCGATAGGCGGCAATGGTCGCGGAGTCTTTTCCGGCCAGCCAGGCCGCGAACACATCCGCCTGGCGGGCCATCGGGGGCGAGAAGGTGTGAACCGGAACCACCGCCACAAGCACGCTCCGCGTGAGGGATGCTCTCAAGTTATGGCAACATCCCTAGTCGCGCAAGTTTTTTAGTGCCCCCATTCGAGAAGGGTGTTGGCGAGTGCCGTGGGGTGCCGATTTGACGATCGGTTGAGGGTCGGGTGCGATCGTCCGAGTCCGCCCTTGCCCGGAGACCCTATGCACCCCGCCGAAGATTCTCGCCTGGTGGCCCTCGCCCGCCTTATCCTCGCCGCCTCACGGGGTGAGGAGGGTGCGTGTGCGGTCGGCTCTACCCCCGCCGTGGCTAGCCCGCTCCCGGCCTCGACGCGGACCGCCGCCACGACCACCCGCGAGGATGACAGTCCTGCCGTCAGGGGGCGACCTTGCTGATCGTGCAGGCGGTCACCGGATCGGTCCTATCGAACTCCCGAAGGGACCCGGAGCAGCCGCTGAATGTGCGCGTGATCCGAAGCTGTAGTCTGGGCAAGCGGTCAAGATCAACATGGACGGCGTACGCATCACCATTCCAGAAACCCAGCAGCAGCGGCGAGTTGACCCTCGCCACTCCTCCGACACCAACGCCGGTCACCTGGTCCGGTGTTGCGGTATCGATTCGAATGGTGGCGGAGTAGCTCGTGGTGGTTGGGTAGCTGGCCGTGAAGTCGACCTTGTAGGTCCACAGCGCAGGGACGATTGGCATGGCGTCAGTTGAGCCACAGCCGCAGGCGAGGAGGGCAAGAAGTAGGACGGGGTTTCTCATTTGACGCTCCGTTGAGGGTTTCAAAGATCGCAGTAAAATGTCAACAATTGTCAACAGCTAGCCCCCCGCTAAGGCCGCAAAAAGTATGTGGCTGGGGGGGTGGTCAGTCTCCTTCGATTGCCGCCGCCGCCGCTTCGACTTCCGCGGCATACCGCCGGAGGGCCGCGGCCACGAGCCGACGCGTTGCCGGTGGAGGGGTCCGCCCGCGGTAGATGTAGCCGAGCAGGGTGTCCCGTGAGATGCCCGTCCGCTCCGCAAGCACCTCTAGGGTCATCTTCGGCGGAAGGGCCAGGGCCGCCCCCGCGAGGTCCGACGTGTGGGGTGTCATAGCGTGCCCCTTGGGGTGGTAATCATTTGGCGCGTGCCCGGAGTGCGCGCACGATCGGCTCAAGCGCGGCCAGCGCGGCGCGGGCATCGGCCTTGGTGAGTTTGGCCGGGGTCCGCCGCAACGTGAAGGCAAAGCGTCCGGCGGTGGCATCCCCTTGGAGGGAGAGCGCGGGGGGGGCTTCCGCCCGCTTCCGGCGAAGGGGTTTCGCCTCCAGGGTCTTACCCTGGTAGCTCCCCGCAACCTGGCGAAGTAGAGCCGCCCGCTCCGCCACGGATTGCCCCTTCGCAATCGAGAGAAGGACCTCCGCCGGGAAGGTGTCCCAGCTTGGGACAGCAGCCCCACCGGCCACCTTCCGGACCTCTTCCGTGCACCCTTCCGCAATCCGGAGCGCCCGCGCCACGGCGCTTTTCGAGCGTCCCGCCAAGAAGGCCAGCTTCCGGACGGAGACCTCGCGCCCGACCTTTTCCCTCGCAGCGGCTAGCGCCGCGAGGCCCTGCGCTTCTTCCCACGGCGCGAGGTCTTTCCGGGCGAGGTTCTCCACGAGGGCCACTTCGCGGGCGTCTACATCGTCGAGGCCCACCAGGACACGCACCGGCACCACGGCCAGCCCCGCCTTCTTCGCCGCTTCGAGGCGTCGCTCCCCGGCGAGTAGCTCAAGCCCCCCCGGCACCTCCCGAGCGAGGAGCGGCTCTAGGATGCCCCGCTCGCGGATGCTCGCCACCAGCGCGGCGAAGTCCTCTCCCGTCACGTCCACCCGGCTTCGTGGTTGCCAGGGGGAGCGTCGGAGAGTGGCCGGTGCCACGCTCCGCAAAGACTCCCCGCGGGCGCGTTCGTGCGCCGCCGCGATCGCCGCGGTTTCCACCGGAGCCGTTAGCTCGACATTCCCCAGGCGTCCCTTCGTCATCCGTTGGCCCCCGATAAGAGTTCCGCCGCCAGCGCGCGCACCGCGAGCGAGACACGCGCCCGCTTCGCCGTTTGCGTCACCGGCAGCCCCCGCCCGGCAGCTTCCGCGGCCTTGGCATCCGTGGGGATCGTGGCGCGTGTCACGCCCTCCCCGTACCGCCCCCGGAGAAAGGCTTCCGCCTCCCGTGCAAGGCCCGTCGCGGTCTTGAAGGTCGGCACCACCCGCCAAGGAGTCCCGAGACCCTTTGCCAAGGCGACCACTTCCGCCACGTTGGGAAGGCCCGCCGCGTCGCACCGGGCGACCACTACCACGACGGCAGCCTCCGCCAATGCCACCGCGTGCCCCGCATCCGTGAGCGCGGGCGAGAGGTCCACCACCACCACATCTGCGGCGGCCCGTGCGCGCCGGAGCCGATCGCTAAGGTCCTCGCCGGAGGCATCCGCCAGGGCACGCCCGGAGGGCCACAGCGTGACCCCTGCCACCGCTTCCGGTAACGAGGCCAAAGGGTCCGCCGGGGCCGGAAGGCCCGCCGCCCGCGTAACCCCTCCTTGAGGGTCGAAATCCACCAAGGCCACCACGGAACCGCCCGCGGCCCACACGTCCGCCAAGGCGAGGGCGAGCGTGCTCTTCCCGACGCCGCCTTTCCCACTCGCCAGCACCACCACGCGACCGGCCATTATCTCCGCCTCGGTGCAAGGGTTCGCCGGTCACACGCCGCCAGGATGCGCCACGCGTGCGCGTCGAGGAGGCTCGCGTGCTCCGCGATCGCTGCGTGCCATTCTTTCACCCGCCTGGCATAGGTCCGTCGCCGCATCCCGTGCGGGCGGTCGGGTTCCCACGTGCTCTCCACGAGGTCCCACGAGTCCGCCGGGACCTCGTGCACGAAGCCAAGGCGGGCGCTTGCCTGGCGCGCACGGCACAAGGCCCGCTCTTCCGCGGTCCGTCGCTGGGATGGGTACGCCAGCCGATAACAGCGCCGACAGCGAAGGGCCGATCGGCCAGGGGCAGGAGAGTAGAGCGCCGCGCGCCGCGTCCCGCACCCCACGCACACGAGCCACCACCGGACCGCACCGAACGGGGTAGGGGTCCCGTGCAGTACGACGCGCTCCGTGAGGCCCTCCGAGAACGTCACGTCGACGGTGTGCCGGTGCGCGCCGGACGGCATAGTTTCCGGCCTTTCGCTTCCGATCGTTTCAAGGAAGAGCGCCGGAGTCGCACGGTGCATATCCGCAGTAGTGGCGCGCCTTGCCGGGCGTCCCGATCCTATGCCCCCCACAAAACACCTCTCCGGGATTTGTCGAAATCTCCGGTGGATCGCACGGCACCTCTTGGCGGGAAAAGGTCCGAAAAAGACACGTGCGGGGAGATCTCTTCGCAGGGGTCGCCCTTCTGGTAAGGTCCCCGTGCGGGGGCGTCGCGAAGCACAGCCCTCGCACCCCCGGAGGGGGTAAGGAGAGTAAAGAGGGAAAAGAGGGGTCCCAAGTGATTGTAGCGTAATGGCTTACAAAGGGGTACCACCCCCCCAGCCACATAGTACCACCCCCCCAGCCACATACTTTCACCCCCCCAGCCACATACTTTCGCGGTCATGGGGTCCCCGCCGCCGCTAGGGGGAGGGCGAGTGTTTCGGTGTCCCGCCCTGGTGGGGGGGTGAGGATGGCTCCTTCTGCCAACTCGAATTGATCCCGCACGCCGCTTCCGCGCTTCAATGGCTTTCCGGTGTGCACGCGTTTCGCGACCCCTCCCGCCTCAAGCACGCGGACCGAGTTCTCATAGGCCGCCAAGTACCCGCCCTTGTACTTGCCTTTGTCGCGTTGCCGCTTCACGGCGTCCGCGCCGTAGTGCCGGGCGAGGAGGTCGTCACGATCCACATAGGACCGCCCGCCGTGCCGTGCCTGGCGCGTTTGCGTGATTTCAACAAACAGCGCCAAGTCTAAATCCTGGGACCCTTTGTTCGTGCCGCGCACTTCCTGCGATCCGCGGTCGAGGGCTTCGAAGGTGCCTACTGGAATCACCAAGCGGCGCGCCAAGACGCGCACGATTTCCGGCAGCGTGAGCACTACTTGATCTGGGAGCGGGCCGTCCCACGAGGTGCCGTCTCCCGTGGCCCACGAGTGCGCAATCCCCGCCGCCTCTTCGGTGGTGTAGCCGCGCCGCCCGTCTCCTGATTGCGTCCACGCCGGGCGGAAACGGAAAAGCGGTTCCTCCGCACCATACACCGCGCTTCCTTTCTTCTTGTTTGGGATCATTACCGCCATTCGCCAAAGCTTCCGCGACAGGGTGCCCATTGCCAGGAAGAACGCTTTGCGATCCGGTTGGTTGGCTTTGTCCATTCCGGAGGCGTTCAGCAAGAAGGCAAACGGTACGCTGACTTGCTCGCGGAAAGCCGACCCTTCCGCACTCGTGAAGCACCGGAACACGCCGGACATTACGCGCGTCTCAAGGCCCGCCAACTTCGGGAGCGTGGCAGGATGTATTTCCATTCCTTCCCGTGCGAGTGCCTTGGTCGCGTTGTCCGCGAAAAACTCTCCTTGCGCGGCGCGTGCCAGCAATCCAATCGTGACAGCGGGCCGGTGTGTGGCGTCAATCGTTTGTTGCGGAAAGACAATGCGATCCGCGAGTCCGGCTTTGAGGTCTTTCGCCTTCTTCTTCGCGGCCTTCTCGCGTTGTTCGGCAGCCTTGGCACGTTGCTCCGC
>MWWA01000199.1_pt1 | contig 17884 bp, 17 predicted proteins | sample 1047341 | NCBI WGS metagenome assembly MWWA01 (sample SAMN06349978, study PRJNA376086) | soil metagenome | isolation source: MS5-1 sample Antarctic (ecotone) soil | place: Antarctica | collected 2015-01-13
GAGTTGGTCGTCCTTCGGGACCGGCTTTGCGAGGTCGGCCAGCTTGAGCACGTCGGGCGGGCCATAGTCGCAATAGACGATGGCTTTCATGGTTTCGCCGGTGGGAGCGGTGAGGCGCTCGCAATCGTTGGTCGATCGCCAGTAGGCGATGAAGAGCCAGGCTCCCGCGAGGAGGAGCAGGAGGAGAATGGCGCCGGTCGTCCATTTGAGGGCGCCTTTAATGATGCGTTTTAGTTTCATAGAGTTTGAGGAGGAGGAGGCTGCATGGTGGTCAATCGATGGCGATCACTATTTTGCCGCGCGCGTGGCCTTGATCGTAAAGGCGGAGCGCCTCAGGGACCTCACTGAGTTTGTAGATTCGCTCGATGAATGGCCTGATCTTTCCTGTCTCGAGGAACTCACCCAGCAGCGCGAGAAGGTTCGCCGCCGTCGCCGCGGCGTCGCGCCGAACGATCAACCTGCCACTCACGATCAACGGATGAATGCTCGTGAGAAAACACATCAGCCAACACGCGCCGCTCAACCTTGCCTGGAGCTGCGGTGAAATTTCTGTGGACGGTTTCATCTCGAGGTGCGGTCGATGGAGGACGGCGGGTGGGAGGAAAAATCAAAGCGGCCCGCGCAAGCGGCGCAGGCGGATGGCGGCGAAGAGGAAGGCGGCGGCGACGAGGAGCCCGAGCCAGAGTCCGGGACTGATGAGGAAATTAAGCGGCGTGAGATCGGGCGGATCGACTGAGGGAATGAGATTGCCGTGCGGCCCGGGCGTGCGCGGCTTAAAGACAAATGCCTTCGCGGTTCCACCAAAGACGCGGTCTTGCAGGAAAGTAGGGAAGTAAGTGGATTGGAATGCGATCCTTTCAATCACGCCGATCGAGATCGGCAGGAGCGCCCAGAGAATGGCCGCGCGCCGCGCCCAGGCGGAGACGAGCAGGAACCAGGCGAAGAGTGGCGCCTGCCAGAGCGCCATGACGGCGAGTCCGTAGAGCAGCACCAGCCATGAGGAAAAAAATGGCAACTGACTCACGGTCGTGAGCGGCAGACCGTTCATCGCCAGAAGCACGGCGGTCCACAGCATCATGATCACCTGCGTGATCACGACGACGGCGAAAGTGACGAGCGGCAGGACGAGCAGGGGAATGCTCGCCTTTGCCAGCACCGTGGTGAAATCGGAAACCGGGAGCGATTTCCAAAAAAGGATACTGCGATCACGGCGTTCGCCGTGCAGGGCCTCGAGGCAATAGAAAATGCCGACGAGAATCCCGACCATCATGAGTATCATCGCCACCATGTCGTAGGGCTGCTCGATCCGGGCGCGTTGCTGCGCCGCGTCCAGGAGCAGGACCGCGCGACGCCGCTCCGGCAGACCGATCGTGCTGATGAAGAATCCGAAGAGCGCGACCGCGCCGGCGATCAAGGGCGCGAGGTAGATGGAGCGGTTTTCCCACAACTCGCGCCGGACCGACCAGAAAAACGGCCGCGTGCCGGAGTGGCGGTCGATGACTACCGAATCCACAGGCACTTCGGGCACAGCGTTTGATTCCGTATTCATGAGCGAAATTTTCGATTGCAAACCCACCACTCGCGCGCCGCCGTGCTTGTCGTGGCTGCGACGCCCTCGTCGCAGGAAGTGGTCGCGGCGCCCCCGCCGCGAATTTCGCCGGCTTTGCTTAGCGTTTTGCGTCGTCGCGGGTTTGAGATCCAAGCGGCGAGGGCGCCGCTGGCACTTCCTGCGACGTGGGCGTCGCAGCTACCAAAGGCCTCAGGCGCAAACCTGATCACGTTCGTTATCATCTCGACCCTCTCGAACGATTGGCTGCTCCTTGTGCCTCGCCGGCTTTGTTCCCCATCACCGCGACAAACAGATCCGCGATGCCGGGCCGACGCACTTCGCCGAGAGCGGCGAGTTGCTCGCGCCCGACGTTCTCGAACAACAAAACACTGCGGCCAAAAACCGGCCGTTCATGCATCGGCTTGAGCATGCGCGCGGCTGCGAGCTGCTCGGGATTCACCATCACCTCGAAGTAGCGCGAATCGAATTCCTCCATGCTGCACTCGAGCGCGATGCGGCCGCGGTCGATGAAGACGAGGTCGGTTAATACCTCCTGGATCTCATCCACCTGATGCGTCGTCACGATGATCGTGCGGCTGCGATCGAAGTAATCGTTCAGGAGCGAGTCGTAGAATTGCTTCCGATAAAGGATGTCGAGCCCGAGGGTCGGCTCATCGAGGACGAGCAGTTTCGCGTCGATCGCCATGAACAGCGCAAGATGCAGCTGCGCGACCATGCCTTTCGATAACTGCCGCACCTTGCTCGTCCGCCTGATCTCGGTCCGGGCCAGGAACCCTTCCGCCTTTGCCCGATCGAAGCGCGGATGCACCCCCGCCATATAATCGAGCAGTTGCGACACCCGGATCCAGCGCGGCAAAACGGCGACATCGGCAATGAACGAGACCTCGCGCATCAGCTCATCGCGCGCCTGCCACGGGTCGCGTCCGAGCACTTTCAGCTCTCCCTCGTACGGCAGGAGTCCGAGGATGGCGTCGAGCGCGGTGGTTTTGCCGGCGCCATTCGGGCCGATCAATCCGAGAATGCGGCCCTCCTCGACGCGCAGATCGATCCCATCCAGCGCCACGGTGGTGCCGTAGGTTTTGCGGAGTCCGCGAGCTTCTAGGCAGAGCATGGCTTTAGCGTTTCTCCTTTCCGGTTCTGGCGGACGGGCGCGCCTTGGCCGCCTTGAGCAATTCCTCGGGCGTCAGGCCGAGCCGCTCGATCGTGGCGTGAATCCTCGGCCAATGCTCGGTCAGAAAAATCTCGCGCTCGCCTTTGAGCAGGAGTTTGCGCGCCCCCGCCTTGACGAACATCCCGAGCCCGCGCCTGGTCTCGACCAGCTCCTCCCCGACCAATTGCTGGTAAGCCTTCAGCACCGTCAGCGGGTTGACCCGGTACTCGGCCGCGACCGTGCGGACCGAGGGGAGCGGATCGCCCTCGTTCAGGATGCCGTCGAGGATCATGTGGACGACCTGGTCGCGGAGCTGGCGATAAATCGGCTGGCTGGCGTTCCATTCAGTATCCATTCTGCGTGCCTGCGCGTTTCCTCATGTAGTGTTGTAGTTAACTATAACACTGCTGCACAGGCAAGAATTATTTTTCGGAAAAGTTTGCCGGGCGATACCGCCGCCTCGAACGCAAGCATTGGCCGCCGCGCCCGCTTCTGTTTAATTAGAGAAATCCCAGCCATGAATCAGCCTTGAATCCAGCTCGCTTCTTCGCGGAACTCAGGCGGCGCAACGTCTCCAAGGTTGCGATCGGGTATGGCGTCGTCGGCTGGCTCGTCATCCAGGTCGCGGCCACGATTGTCCCCGCCCTCCACCTTCCCGACAGCCTGACGACCGCGGTCGTCGTTCTCACCCTGCTCGGTTTCCCGATCGCGCTCGTCATCGCCTGGGCCTTCGAGATGACGCCGGAGGGGATGAAACGGACGGAAGACGTCCCGCCTCACGAAAAGAATCCGCAGTGGAGCGGGCGGAAATTTGTCGCTTTCGTCCTCGTCGTCGGACTCCTCGCGACCGGATTGTTCATCTGGCAGACGGTGCACTCCCGCGCCCGGCAATCGCTCGCCGCCGCCGGCAAATCGATTGCGGTTCTGCCTTTCGAAAACCTGAGCCGCGATCCCGACAACGCTTATTTTGCCGAGGCGTCAGCGGGTTGACCCGGTACTCGGCCGCGACCGTGCGGACCGAGGGGAGCGGATCGCCCTCGTTCAGGATGCCGTCGAGGATCATGTGGACGACCTGGTCGCGGAGCTGGCGATAAATCGGCTGGCTGGCGTTCCATTCAGTATCCATTCTGCGTGCCTGCGCGTTTCCTCATGTAGTGTTGTAGTTAACTATAACACTGCTGCACAGGCAAGAATTATTTTTCGGAAAAGTTTGCCGGGCGATACCGCCGCCTCGAACGCAAGCATTGGCCGCCGCGCCCGCTTCTGTTTAATTAGAGAAATCCCAGCCATGAATCAGCCTTGAATCCAGCTCGCTTCTTCGCGGAACTCAGGCGGCGCAACGTCTCCAAGGTTGCGATCGGGTATGGCGTCGTCGGCTGGCTCGTCATCCAGGTCGCGGCCACGATTGTCCCCGCCCTCCACCTTCCCGACAGCCTGACGACCGCGGTCGTCGTTCTCACCCTGCTCGGTTTCCCGATCGCGCTCGTCATCGCCTGGGCCTTCGAGATGACGCCGGAGGGGATGAAACGGACGGAAGACGTCCCGCCTCACGAAAAGAATCCGCAGTGGAGCGGGCGGAAATTTGTCGCTTTCGTCCTCGTCGTCGGACTCCTCGCGACCGGATTGTTCATCTGGCAGACGGTGCACTCCCGCGCCCGGCAATCGCTCGCCGCCGCCGGCAAATCGATTGCGGTTCTGCCTTTCGAAAACCTGAGCCGCGATCCCGACAACGCTTATTTTGCCGAGGGCATCCAGGACGAAATCCTGACCCGCCTGGCGAAAATCGGGGAGTTGAAGGTCATTTCTCGCACCTCCACTCAGCGCTATAAAAGTTCGCCCGACGACCTGCCCAGGATTGCGCAGCAACTTGGCGTCGCTCACATCCTCGAGGGGAGCGTGCAAAAATCCGGCGACCAGGTGCGCGTCACCGTTCAGCTCATCCAGGCGGCGACTGACTCGCATCTTTGGGCCGAACGTTACGACCGCAAGTTGACCGACATCTTCGCCGTCGAAAGCGAGATTGCCGAGAACATCGCCCGGTCACTCCAGGCCCGGCTCACCGGCGCGGAGAAAGAAGCGGTTTCGGCCAAGCCGACCGAAAACCCGGAAGCCTACGAGGCTTATCTGCGCGGGTTGACGCTCTGGAATACGCTCCAGACCTCGCCGCAGGAAGGCGAGAACACTGTCCTCTATTTCAAACGCGCCACCGAGCTGGATCCGAACTTCGCCGTCGCCTGGGCTTATCGCTCCGCCATGCAATCCTACATCTACGGCGACCACGATCGCACCCCGCATCATCTCACCGCGGCCAAGGAAGCGCTCGACGTTGCGCTCCGGCTCAAACCGGAGGCAAGCGAAACACAGTTTGCCCTCGGTCTCTATCGTTACCGCGGGTTGAAGGATTACGAAGGCGCTCTGCAAGCGTTCCAAGAGGTCCGGCTGAGCGAGGCGCGCGTCAGCGCGATTGAATTTTCCGCTTACGTCAAACGGAGGCAGGGGAAATGGGAGGAGGCCCTCGAATTGCATCGGCAATCGGTCGAGCTCGCTCCGCGCGACCCGATCATTCTTTCCGAGGCGGCGCTTACCTACCGCGCTTTGCGCCGGTTCGATGAAGCGCTCGCGCTGGTCGATCGGGCCCTGGAGATTGAGCCCTCCAGCCCGCTCCTCTTCGCTCAGAAAGGGGAAATCTGCCTCGCCATGGGCGAGATTGAAAAGGCGTTGCCGCTCATCGGCAAGGTTCCGCTCGATGCGCAGGAACCGGAAAATTTTCTCACCCGGATTCGTTTCTGGACTTTCCTGCGGCAGTACGACGAAGCGATCCGGGCCTGCCGCAACGCCTCTGACCCGGCCTTGAAAGTTCCGAAAACATTGCTCGCGAGTTATCGTGCCTGGCTCGGGATCAGCGAATCGCTCGCGGGCGATCCCACCGCCCCAAACGACCTGCGGGCAGCCGGCGCCGAGTTGCGCGCGATGCGGAACGAACGCGACGAGACCCCGCGCATCCTGCGCGACGCGTTTCTGACCGCAGGCTTTCTGCGCGACAAATCAACGGTCGATCGCCTGGCCGCGGAAGCGCAGGAGTTGATCCGGGCCGACGCCGTCGACGGGCCCGGAATCGAAGAGGCGATGACGATCGCCCGCGCCCATCTGGGCGAGACCGACGCCGCCATCGCCGGCGTGCAACGTCTACTTCAGACGCAGGGCGAGAATTCGCTCACCCCGGCGCTGCTCCGGATCGATCCGTTGTGGGATCCATTGCGTTCCGATCCGCGCTTTGAGAAGCTCTCGCACCCGTGAACTCGCCTAACTTCTTCGAGGAACTGAAACGCCGGAGCGTTTACAAAGTCGCGATCGCCTATGCTGTCATCGCCTGGCTCCTCATTCAGATCGCCACCCAGGTCTTTCCTTTCTTCGACATCCCGAACTGGGCGGTGCGGCTCGTCGTCCTGCTCCTGGTGATTGGTCTCCCGATCGCGCTCGTTCTCGCCTGGGCCTTTGAGCTCACGCCGGAAGGCATCAAACGGACTGAGGATGTGACGCTCTCGCAGCGTTCCGGTCGCGGGTGGCTCTGGATTGTTCTTGTCGGCGCGTTGGCCGCGGGCGGCATGCTCTGGTTTCAAATCTCGACGCGCCCACAGCCCAAGTCGCAGGCCTCGACAGAGGCGAAGTCGATCGCAGTACTGCCTTTCGAAAATCTGAGCGAGGACAAGGCCAACGCCTATTTCGCCGATGGAATGCAGGATGAGATCATCACGCGGCTGGCCAAAGTCGGTGACCTGAAAGTCATCTCGCGCACATCGACGTTGCCCTACCGGACGAAGCCGGAAAAGATATCGGAGATCGCGCGCCAGCTCGGAGTCGCGCATGTGGTCGAGGGCACTGTGCAACGCATCGCCGATCGGGTGCGGATCAACGTGCAGCTGATCGAAGCGGCGACGGATAAGCATCTCTGGGCGGAACTCTTCGACCGAAACGTGACGGACGTATTCGAGATGCAGTCGGAAGTGGCGACGAAGATTGCCGGCTCGTTGCAGGCAAAACTCAGCGGCCGCGAACAGAAGGCGATGGCCGAAAAGCTGACTGACAACATGGCGGCGTACGATGCGTATCTCCGGGGCATTGATTTCCATTCCCGCCCCGGGCAAGCGCCGGACGATCAGAGAAGGGCGGCGGAGTCGTTTGCCGAAGCAGTGCGTCTGGACCCGCGGTTTTCTGAAGCGTGGGCGCGACTTTCGGGTGCCAGCTCCGGGTTGTACATTCAGCAGATCGACCTTACGCCCGCGCGCCGGGAGATCGCGCGCTCGGCGGCTGAGACGGCAGCTCGCCTCAATCCAGAATCGCCAGAGACACTGCTGGCGAGCGCGTACTACCAGTATCAAGTGGAGCGGGATTACGCTGGCGCACGCGAGCTTTTCGAGAAGATCCGGCGCGAAGTGCCGAGCAGCAGCGAAGCCGTCGAGGCGCTGGCGCGGATCGCACGGCGGCAAGGTCGCTGGCGTGAGAGCATCCGCCTCTATGAAGAGGCTGCAAAATTGAATCCGCGCGATGCGCACCTCTTTATGGACCGAAGCTGGACCTTCTCGATGGTGAGGGATCCCGGCGCCACGCTCGAGATGATTGAGCGTGCGGAAGCGATCGTGCCGAATGATATCGACGTGCTGGTGAACAAGGCTGCGTTTTATCAATGGCGCGGTGAACTCCCTGCCGCGCGCGCGATCATCGACAAGTTGCCCGTGTCGGCGAGAACAGCCGACGTTCGTGTCTCGCAGCTGACACTCGAACGGCGCTACCCGGAGGCCGTGCGCCTCCTCGAGGAAAAGCTCTCAGGTGCAGCGCCGGTGCAGCCGCTGGATGGCGGAACATCGCGTCAGTGGCTCGGCTGGCTCCGCTCGCTCGCTGGAGACGCGGAAGGAGCGCGGAAGGAGTATCTGCAGGCGAAAACAGAGCTGGAGAAGTTAGCGCGCGAGCAGCCGGACAATGTTTATATCTCGAATGCGCTCGCCCAAACGGAGGCCGGTTTGGGGAACAAAGAGGCAGCCTTGCGCGAAGCTGCGCGGGGGATGGAGGTGCTGCCTGCATCCGGCGATGCGGTCTCCGGGCCGCTGGCGGAAGAAAATCTTGCGCTGGTCGAGGCTCAGGTGGGCGAGCACGAGCGCGCGATCGAACGCCTCGAGCGGCTGCTCCGCACGCCATACGGTGCATACCCGGTGACCGTCGCAAAACTACAGGTGGATCCGAACTGGGATCCGCTGCGGCAGCACCCGCGGTTCAAAGCAATCCTGGAAGGGCCGGAGCCAAAGACGATCTACCACTGAGCGGATGCGGAATTTTTTCACGGAACTGAAACGCCGGAGCGTTTACAAGGTTGCAGTCGCCTACACCGTGGTCGCGTGGCTGCTCATCCAGGTCGCCACGCAGGTCTTTCCGTTTCTCCAGATTCCCGATTGGGCGATCCGGCTCGTCATCATGTTGCTCGCGCTCGGCTTTCCGATCGCGCTCGTCATCGCCTGGGCTTTCGAGCTGACGCCGGAAGGATTGAAACGGACCGAGACGGCCGAATCCTTGCCCGCGCGGAAACGCGATCACGCCTGGATTTACATCGTAGTCATCGGCCTCGTGCTTTCGGTCGGTTTGTTTTTCCTCGGGCGCTACACCGGCCATCGTGGCCACTCTGCGGGTGCGCCGACCGCGAAGTCGATTGCCGTCCTGCCTTTCGAGTCGCTCAGCGAAGACAAGGCCAACGCCTATTTTGCGAACGGAATCCAGGACGAGATCCTTACCCGCCTGGCCAAGATCGCCGACCTCAAAGTCATCTCACGCACTTCCACCCAACAGTATCAGAGCAAGCCGGGCAATCTACCTGAGATCGCGAAGCAATTGGGGGTCGCCCATATTTTGGAAGGGAGCGTGCAGAAGTCGGGCGACGCGGTCCGGGTCAACGTGCAGTTGATCAAGGCGGAAGGCGATTCGCATCTCTGGGCGGAGACTTACGATCGCAAGTTGACCGACATCTTCGCGGTCGAATCGGAGGTCGCGCAGAAAATCGCCGGTGCGCTCGAAGCGCAGCTCACCGGTCGCGAGCGACAGCAGATCGCGGCCGTCCCCACGACCGACCCAGAAGCTTACGATGCCTATCTCCGCGGGATCGAGCTGCTCAATCGCCAGGACTTCGAGGAGGTGAGGAAAGGTCGGGATTTCCTGCGACAAGCCGTTGCCCTGGATCCATCCTACGCCCAGGCTTGGGCCCAGATTGCGATCGCGGAATCGCAAATCTATTTCAGCGAAGAGCACACACCCGCTGGCCTGGAACGGGCGCGGCAAGCGGCCGACACGGCGGTCCGTTTGCGGCCGGAGCTGAGCGAAGCCCGGGCGGCGCTTGGCATTTTCTATTACCTCTGTCTGCAGGACTTCGATCGCGCGCTGATCGAGTTGAACGAAGCGCGCAAACATTCCCCTAACGACGGCAACGTTCTTTTTTACATCGGGCTGGTGAAACGGCGGCAGGGAAAGCTGGATGAATCGATCGCGTATGTCCGGAAGGCGGCCGCGTTCGACCCGCGCAACCAGGATATCTGGGTCAACCTGGCTCGGAGCTATCGCGGCAAACGCGATTTCCACTCGGCCCGTGCGGCGTTTGATCATGCCTTCGCCATTTCCCCGGATGAGGTTCAGTTCATTCGCGAGAAGGCCGAAACTTTCGCGGCGGAAGGAAATCTCGAAGCCGCAGAAAAGCTTTTGCGCCAATCGAAGTTGCAGAGGATCGACGGAGCGCCGGACGAAGATGTGGAACTGCTCGTTTACCACCGTCGCTTTGCCGAGGCGGTCACGGCGGCGTCTCAGGCTGTGGCAAGAAATAAGAATCGCTCACCGGTCCGGCTGGCGGACGACAAGTCGTGGTTGGGCGGTCTGCAACTCCTGGCCGGCCAGGAGGCCGAGGGAAGGGCCAACCTCACGGAGGCGCGCCGGGAAATGATCGCTCTGCGCGAGGCGGGCGAGACCGGTTTGCGCCTCGCCGACGGGCTCCTTTTAACCTCCGCAGCCTTAGACGATCGACCGGCGGTGGACGAGCAGGCCGCGGCGCTTCTTCAGCGAACCAAAAATGACTTATGGAGAGCACCCGAATCGAAGGAGATCGTCGCCATGGCCTACGCGTCGCTCGGAGATGCAGATCAAGCGATTCCTCTCATAGAGCAGATTCTTAACGCCTCCTATGCCCGCTCCATTACTCCAGCGTTACTCCGGCTCAACCCGATCTGGGACGAGATCCGCCGCGAGCCGCGTTTCCAGAAGCTGGCCAAGGCCCAGCCCTGAGCGGACCCTTGGAAACCACGCCGCCACCCATAGGCGGCGCCTATCCCAGCCAGAGGAAACAAGTATTTCAAAGCGAATCCCGCCCGTTCGTTAGTCAGGTATGCAAACACTCACTTTAAACAGCAGTCTCACCCGCAGCCGGCTGCCCGATCCCCAAACCCCGGAGCGCCTGCGCGCCTTCCGCTACGTCAGCCAGCGCTACGCGCAACGCGAGCGGCCCGGTGTGGCGGCGGAGTTTCTTCTTTTCGCGCTCATCGCCTTCACCGCCACCTGGCCGATCTTCACCCTGGTGCACGCCCTCGGTCTTCGGCACTAACCGAAGCCCGTTTTCACCTGGCGTGGCGCTTTGCCGGGTCGGACCGGCCGCCCGTCAGGTCAAGAAGGCCGCTTCGGCTTCCTTGCGGAAGGCCGCGGCGGCCTTGCTCTCGAAGCGCAGCGGATTGCGCAGCAGGATCAGCTCGCGCGTCGGCACCGGCCGGGCAAAAGGCACCGCCACACAGCCGCGGATAAACTCGCTCTCCACCATCATCTGCGGAATCACCGTCACCCCCAGGCCCGCCGCCACCATGCTCGCGATCGTCACCAGTTGAGCGCCCTGCAACACCACCTCCGGGTTCAGCCGGTTCGCCGCCAGCAAGCCGCGCACTTTTTTCGAAAGCGAATGCACCTCGTGCAGGAGAAGAAACTTCTCCTGCGCCAGCTCGCTCCACCGGATGGTTTTCTTGCGCGCCAGCCGATGCTTCTCCGGCAGAAGCATGAGGAGCGGCTCCTCGCCTAACGAGTGATACTCCAGGGTGGACGATTCGTCGCCCGACGAAGCCAGCACCACTTCCAGCGTCCCGTCCTCCAGGCGCTGCGCCAGCTTGTCCGTCGTATCTTCAAATAACTCGAAGGTCACCTTCGGATAGCGCTGCTGGAATCGCTGGATAAGCCGCGGCAGCACATAGAGCGCGATCGACGGCACCGCCCCGACCGACAATCTCCCGCTCACCTCCTGCTCGAGAGCGGCGACGGAGCGGCGGGCGTCGGCGATCCCGGTCAGAATCTGCCGGGCGTACTCGAGCAGATGCCGTCCGGCCTCGGTCAGCACCACCGAGCGCGGCAGGCGATCGAAGAGCGGCTGATTCAGTTCCGCTTCCAGTTTCTGGATTTGCTGGCTGAGCGACGGCTGCGAGACATGCTCGCGCTCCGCCGCATGCGAGAAGCTCCCCTCCTCCGCGACCGCAACAAAATAGCGGAGCTGATGAATCTCCATCGGGCGACACTCCGCCGCAAAAAGCGGTTTGTCGAAGTGCGGGGGCCGGTTCCGCAAAACGCCAGCCGCGTTTTCCCTTGTCAGCGTCTCAGCTCAGCTTTCTCTTAGCTCCATGCCCGCGACGCCAATCCCCGCCGACAACTCCGCCCGCAAACTCAAGATCGCGCGGCCTGATACCGACGAAAGCCTGCTGCACATCGCCCTCGCCGGCGACACCTACACCATCCTCCTCTCCGGCGCCGACACCGCCGGCCGCTATTGCCTGATTGACATGCACATCCCGCCCGGGGGCGGCCCGCCGCCGCATCGGCACGACTTCGAAGAATCCTTCACCGTCCTGGAAGGCGAGATCGAAGCCACCTTCCGCGGGGAAAAGACGACAGTGCACGCCGGTCAGACCGTGAATATCCCGGCCAACGCGCCGCATTCCTTCACCAACGCTTCCGGCGCCGCGGCCCGCCTCCTTTGCGTCTGCGCGCCGGCCGGCCAGGAGGAGTTCTTCGCGCAGGTGGGCGTGCCCGTGCCCACGCGGCGATCCACTCCGCCCAAACTCGACCAGGCAGAGCAGGCAGCGTTGATGAAGAAGTCCCAGGAACTAGCACCCAAGTATCGGACTGAGCTTCTGCAGCCGTAGCGAATTTCTGAAGCTGACCTCGTTTGAAGCGCCGACAGCGACACCGGCTCTCACGCTCCCAAGGCAAGCATATTCTCCTGAACCCTACTCCCTCCACCGACCCCTGCTCCCTCCCCGAGACGGGGAAGACATTGGCGAAGCCGATGCTGTTCAGGACGTGAAAGGCAATGAGCCAGCCGATGGAAATCTTTCCACCCGTGCCGGCGGCAATGAGAGCGCCGGTCGCGAGGGAGATAAAACCGGTCACGGCGATGAGGCTGCCCACACCCGTGATCAGCCAGGTCGTCGGCATCTTGCGGCCGAAGAAGACGAGGTTGGCGTACGCGACAGCCGGCGCACGATGGCGCGAGCAAAGCCCCGCTGAGGTCCGATGTTGTTGGCATGCAAAAGCGCAAACTTTCTCGGGAAAATGGCGGCGCCGCATTCTGGCTCCTGCACGCCGGGCTGGCGGGAACGGCGGGGCCTTGTCTTTCTCATCGCGGGCCGATTGTTCGGCCATCTCCTCGCGCCCAGTGAGAGTGACACTCGTTAGGCAGAAACGAAACCGGCTCCCCTATTTCTTCGCGGCCAGGTAATCCCTCGCCTCCTTCAGAGCCGGCTCGCGTTTTCCCTTCTCCGCGACCTTGAGTAACTCCTGGTAGTAAGTGCGCGCGGCGCCCGCATCCCTGAAGGCGTGCGCGGCCCGGGCCGCCCCGAGCAGGCTGTTGAAACGGTTCGGATAAAGTTTGAGGGAGCGCCGGTAGGAGACGAGCGCCTCGGAGAGCTGGTTCTGCTCCATCAGGAGATCGCCCATGAGTTCGAGCGCCGGGAGAGTGGGCCCCGGGGTGACCGGCGCCTTGGGGGTGGAATTCTCGAGCTCGACCGCTTCCCGCATTAGCGTGACGGCTTCGGTTGAGTGCTGCTCCACATGCGCGATCCAGGCCTGCAACTCCAGCTGCAGAATCTTGATGTTACGGGCAAAAAGTTCTTCTCCGGTTTTGCGGGTGGACGCTTCCAGTTCCACCAGGCGGGCGGCGGCAGCCTTGGCCTCGGCCACTTTGCCGAGATGCGCCGCGCCCAGGCCCTGGGCGAAACGAGAGATCGCTTCCGGCCAGGAGAAGCGGTCCCAGTCGAGCGAGGCCGGCTCGCGCGGGACGATTTTCGCCGCTTCCTCCCAGGCGCGGCGCTCCAGGGCAGAACGAGCCGGGGTCGAGGCAAGATGGAACGCGGTTTTGAAACTCGGCTCGGGATAGGCCGTGTCGCGCAGTCGTTTTCCCTGCGCCGCGGCCGCGTCGTCCTGGCCCTGCTGAAGATAGCCATAAACGAGATACTCGATCGCGTGCGGAAACTCATCCCAGACATACTGATTCTTGTCGCCCGCCGGATATTTCAAAGCCGCCTCGGCTGCGCGCAGGTTGCCGCGGATAACGCCGTCCCAGTCGCCCAGCCGGGTGTAAATATGCGTCGGCATGTGGAGCGCGTGCGGATTGTCGGGCGCGACCGATTCATATTTGCGCGTGATCTCGAGCGATTCGCGTTCGCGGCCCGGGATGTCGTTGGCGTGCACGAGATAGTGCATGGCGCCGGGATGGTCGGGATTCTCTTTATAAACCCGGAGCAAAATCTCCGCGGCGCGGTCGGCATGCTGGCGCGAGACAGAGTTGGACGGCGCGGTCGCGAGATGCGCGAGGGCGTAGAAGACTCCAGCCTCCGAATCATCGGGGAAAGCCTGCTGCACTTTGGCCATCGCCTCCTCCCAGCGCCGGATGCGGAGCCAGTAATCTTTCCCTTCCGGCGCGCGGAAAAATGCCTCCGCCGCTTCCACGAAAAGCTGCTCGCGCTTGGTCGGCGGGTTCAGGTTTTTCGCCTTTTCCACTTCTTCCCAACCGCGCTGGAGATCAGCCGGGCTCGGGCGAGTGGGCCAGAGCGGCTGAAACAAGGTCATCGCGATGCCCCAGTGCGCCATGGCGCATTTCGGATCGGCTTTGATCACCTCCTCGAAGGCCGTGCGCGCCTGCGGGTAGGTCATGTGATGCAACAGCGTGAGGGCCTGGTGGAATTTCGCCTGCGCTTCGGGCGAGCAACTGATCGGAAAACTCACCTTGCCCGCGGCGTGACCGGCATGCGGGTCGGCCGGCGTCGTTTTTTCCGCGGCACTGGCGGCCAAGGGAAGAAGGAAAACGGCGAGAGAGAGGAATAAAACGCGGTTCATCTGCAAATGTGGAACGACCGGGCCTACTCCACTAGCACTAAAATCAGCGGGCGCGGAACCGACGCCCGGCGCGCCAGCCCGGGGTTGCCTTTCGCCTCCGAATCTGACAATCATCTGCAAACGAACAAGCTGAGCGCAATGGCCGTCTTTTGCTCGCTTTGGCGAGACAATCTCTGAATAAGCAACCATGAGCACGCTCCGATTCATTGTATTTGTACTCGCGCTCGGCGGTCTCGCGTCGGCCTCGCTCGCACAGCGCACGGACAAAATTTTCCTGCAAGGCAACCCGGCGGGAACGCAAACCGTGCAGGAGGAGCCGGGCGGTGCAGTGCGGGCGGAATATTCCTACAACGACCGCGGCCGGGGCGATCACATCATCGCCACCTGGAAGCTCGATGCCGACGGCCTGCCGATCGAGTACCAGGGCAGCGGCAACGATTACATGAAAGCACCCGTCGACGAGCGCTTCGAAATAAAGGACGGCCGCGCGACCTGGAAAAACCGGAGTGAAAAAGGCGAGCAGGCAGTGAACGGAAAAGCGTTTTATCTGCCGATGGATGCGCCGCCGGAATTCATGGCCGTGCTCGCCCGCGCGCTGGCGAAGGCGCCCGGCCACAAACTCGCGCTTCTCCCCGCAGGCGAGGTCAGCCTGGAGTCGGGCGGCAAAGTTACCCTCGGCAAAACCGAACTGACCGCACATCGCATCATCGGGCTCGCCTTCACTCCGCAAACGATCTGGCTTGGGCCCGGCGAAGGCATGGCCACGGCCGGCGGCTGGATGTCAGTCGTCTCGCCTCCGTACGAAGCGGCTCTTCCGCAATTGCGCGCGGCCGAGGAAAAAAACGAAGCGGAATGGTCGCAAAAGTTCGCCCGGGAAATGACTCACACGCCCAAAAGCGATCTCGTGATTGGCAATGCGCGCGTTTTTGATCCGCGCGATCTCAGCGTCACGCCCGGTCGCAGCGTGCTGGTGCGCGGCGATCGCATCATTCGCGTTGCCGCCGACACCGATTTCAAGCCGGCCGCCGGCGCCGAAATCATCGACGCGCGCGGCCGCCTCCTCATGCCGGGATTGTGGGACAACCACCAGCATTTCAGCAGCGCGGAAGATGGCGCGCTCGACCTCGCCAACGGCGTCACCAGCGCCCGCGACATGGGCAACGACACCGATAGTTTTCTCGCGCGTGTCGCGCGTTACGACGATGGCAGCGAGCTCGGGCCGCGGGTGGCAAAAGCCGGGATTATCGACGGCACCGGGGAGTTTGCCGGCCCGACCAAGATGCGGGCCGACACGGCGGCGGACGCGATCAAGCACGTCGATTGGTACGCCGCGCACGGCTACGTACCGATCAAGATTTATTCCTCCATCAAACCGGAGCTGGTCCCAGTCATCGCCGATCGCGCGCATGGCCACGGGATGCGGGTGAGCGGCCACGTCCCGGCATTCATGTCGGCGCGGCAATTTATCGAAAATGGCGCGGATGAAATTCAGCACTTCAATTTCATCGAACTCAATTTCCTTTTCCCCGAGGTGCAGGAAACGCGCAATCGCGACCGCTTCATCAAGGTCGCGGAGCGGGCGCGCGAGTTCACGCCGGACCAGCCGCAGGTGCGCGAGTTTATCGATTTTCTCAAGCAGCATCACACCGTGCTCGACCCGACGATCAACATTTTCGAAGGGCTTTTCTGCGGCGACCCGAGCGCGATCACACCCGGCCTGGAGCAAATCGTGCCGCGCTTTCCGGCGCAGATCCGACGCTCGATGCGGAGCGGCGCGCTGGAAGTTCCAGCCGAAAAAGCAGCCGCCTACCGAGAAGCGTTTCCCGCCATGCTCCGTTTGCTGAAGGCAGTGGACGAGGCCGGCATTCCCATCATCCCCGGCACCGATGCGCTCTCGGGTTACGCCCTGCATCACGAGCTGGAGCTTTATGTGCGCGCCGGCATTCCGGCGTCGGAGGTGCTGCGCATGGCGACCCTCACCTCGGCCGAAGTGATGGGGGCAAACAAAGATCGGGGCGTCATCGCGGCGGGAAAACTGGCCGACCTGATTCTGGTCGACGGCGACCCGACAAAAGAGATTCGTGACCTCCGCCGGATCACGACCGTGATCAAGGGCGGCAAAGTTTACGACCCGGCCGCGATCGAGAAAGCGCTCGGGATCACCCCGCGCCAAGCGGTTCGTTAGGCAAACGAATTCCGGTGAACTCCCGTAACCTCATCGCCGAACTGAAACGCCGCCACGTCGTCATCGCAGGCGGATCTTTGTTTGCGCTCACCGGCCGGAAGCTCGACCTCCGGTCAAGCCGCGAGCGGGTCCACGACTTCGACGAAAGAGAAGCGGTGAAAATCGCTATCGCGCGTCACAATCCGGCGGATGCCGTGTTCTCGCATGAGGACCGCGGTGTGGGCGTCGTGCAAAATGTTCCCGCGCAAATGCGGAAACTCGCCCAAAGTCTCGCGCAAGACCTCCGTATGCCGGCTACCGGCGAGAAGGAGCGAGACGGAAGGCGCTGCGAGGACGGCCTCCAGAAATTGCCAGGCGCCCGTGAGCGGCCAGGGTTTGTGAAACACCTTCGGGTGGGTGCTTACACGCAGGAATTCGTAGCAGACGCTCCAGGTGAGAAACCACGGCGAACTTTGCCGGCGCCACTTCTCGAGCAAGCTCCGGCAGGGGCGATGGAACTCGGAGTCCTGATCGGCCGCGTAAATCAGCACGTTGGTATCGGCGACAAACACTTGCGCCTAATCCATCGCCTGGAGGAGCGCGTCGCGGTCCGCGACGTCGACCCGGTGGCCGCCGCTGCGCAGTTTCGGCAGGGCTGGGAGCTTCGCCGCCGATCCGGCGCTACCAGATTGGAAGAGCAATCGCAGACCCGCTTCGACCAATTCGGACATCGTGCGCTGCCGCCGCGCGGCTTCCCGACGAAGTCGCGCCATGACCGTGTCGTCGATGTTCAAGGTTGTCTTCATATGGGAAACCATATCTTTCGTATGGCGATGCGTCAACGCCGGAGCCAGCTTCCACGCCGTCCAAGATTGTGAATTTGACCAGCTTCTTCACCGAACTGAAACGCCGCAACGTCGTCCGGATGGCCGGGCTCTACCTCGTCGGCGCGTGGCTCCTCGTGCAGGTGGCGGGCACGTTGTTGCCGGTCTTCGACGCGCCCGCCTGGGTGATGAAAACGGTCGTCGCCTTACTCGCGGTCGGGCTCGTGCCGGCGCTGATTTTCGCCTGGGCCTTTGAGCTCACCCCGGCCGGCCTGAAGCGCGACGAAGACGTGACCCCAGGTGAATCGATCGCGCCGCAAACCGCGCGCCGGATGAATCGCCTCATCATCGCCGTGCTCTTGCTCGCGCTTGGCTACTTTGGTTTCGATAAATTTGTCCTGACTCCGCGGCGCGAAGCAGCGCTGGTGGCGGCGACGGAAAAATCAGTCGCCGCCCGCCCCGCGTCGGCCGCCACGCCTGCGATCAACGCCAAGTCGATTGCCGTCCTGCCTTTCGTGAATATGAGCGCCGACGCCGGGAACCAGTATTTTTCCGACGGCATTTCCGAGGAGTTGCTGAACGCGCTCGTCCACGTCGACGGGATCGCGGTCGCCTCGCGCACCTCCTCGTTTGCCTACCGGGGCAGCCCGCTCGGCACCACCGCGATCGCGGCCGCGCTCAAGGTCGGCTACATCGTGGAAGGGAGCGTGCGCAAATCGGGGGACAAGGTGCGCATCACCGCGCAGTTGATCGACGCCCTGCACGATCGCCATCTTTTTTCGCAA
>MWWA01000201.1_pt1 | contig 17809 bp, 26 predicted proteins | sample 1047341 | NCBI WGS metagenome assembly MWWA01 (sample SAMN06349978, study PRJNA376086) | soil metagenome | isolation source: MS5-1 sample Antarctic (ecotone) soil | place: Antarctica | collected 2015-01-13
ATTCTCTGCCACCAGGACGCGCCGGGCACGCCTATGCTATGCTGAACCTCTCAGCAAGGAGGATGCTATGTTTCGACGTCGAGGTAACGGCATCATCGGTCTGTTTGTCGTGATCGTTGTCATCGTCCTTGTGCTTCGGCTGCTGAACATCCTCTAGGCGTTTAGCCGCCCAGCACGGCCCACGACCGCACCAGACAGCTCAGGACGATGGAAGGCGCACCAGTCTGCTCCTTTTCCTACCGGCGTCCTCGTTGCTCGCGCTCTGCAGCACTTTGACCGTCATCCTCCGGTTCATCTCCGGTGGGTTGCTGATAGCCACTCTCTACAATAGCTTGATGGTAGGCTTGCTCCGCCGAGCGCCTTGTCAGAAACGAGGCGATCAGCGTGTCATGCTGAAAGAGATGAAACTGCGTTGTATCAGGGGTCCGATCAGTATCGATCTCAAGAGAAATTCCGACTGCTGGTATACCTTGCTTTTCCATACAACCCTCCTGTGATGGTACACCATACACTAAAGCCCGCCTCACAGCAGGCCTAGAACACAAAGAAGCCTGCCAGGGTTGCCCCAGCAGGCTCAGCAGCGATGGAACGGGCGCGCAGGCTCCAGCACGTCACGTCCGCGCATGGCACCCTCCTTCATCCTCCCTCAAATCGAACCGAGCTTCCCATGCGCGCACCCTCGCTTGCGCTTGTGCGATCAACCCGTCAGGATCGCCGGCGGCAATGTGCTGCTGACGCCATCGGTAATAATCATCAGCACGCCATGGGCGCTCAGGTCCCGGCAGGTGCTGTTCAAGACGCTCCAGGCATCGGTTTAGGCTGCTTGACATAACACCTCTGGTTGCTTGATTCTCTTCTGGAGGTAGGTCAGATGATCCGGATGGTTCCGATGTGACCGTGGGAGGAAGGCAGCAATGGCCGCCTGGGCCCGCTCCACGCCATCAGGGAGCGTGCAGACGGCGTCAATGAAGGTACGCTGCTCCATAAGGCGCTGGAGCAGCGCAGTGGGCTGCCAGCCATGCATCTGTGCAATCCAAGCATCAAACTCGGGAACGCCCTTCCAGCCCTTCAGCAGGAAGAGTTGCCCCGTCCAATACAGGAACACCAGGAAGGCGACCGGATCGAGGGCGAGAACCTCAGCCGGTTCAAGGTCCGAGTACTCTGCGGCCACGGCCGCGCATGCCTCTTCGAGGGTCAGCTCCTCGGCGGCATGGGCGCGGCCTGGGCTTCCAGTTCCGCCAGTCGGTTCGACATCTCCCGATAACTCCTCATACCTTCTCTCCAATCCGTGCTTCCAGCGCTGCGATCCGTTCGGTGATGCCTTCCAGTTCCAGGATCGGCCGCGCCAGACTCACCGCATACACCACGAACCGGCCAATATTGAGACTTTCATCGCCACGCCGCACCCGGTTGATCGTCTCCTGAATGGCCAGGCGCTGCAGCTCCGGTGTGCTGAGGTCGATGGGCGCTGCCGGCTTGGGTTTGCTCCGGTTTGCTCCACCTTTTGCCCGCACCGCTGCCACCTCTACAAGTCGCTCCGGATCATGCGCAAAACAAAATTGCTTACCCGCTGCTACCCCGCCTCGGCATGGCTCAGCCTGCTTGTTGAGCCCCTGACACGTTGGCTTACTTACCGGGGTGGGGGTGACGTGCATCAGAACCCATACTCCATGCTGGCCCGCTTCTGCTCGACGACCTCATCGCGCCCTTCATGTGCTCCCAGCAAGAAGGGGTGCGGCAACGATTCGTGATTTAAACAGCCATATGACATAACGAATGCCTCTACCATCCGTCGAATGGTAATTGCACCGGTCCTGGTGTGCGGTCGGTGAGTCGTGAGCGTTCTCCAGCCACCGCCTCACGCTCGGTCCCCGGCAACCACGCCGTACTGAAGATCGACTCATCCAGTGGCGGAGGTGGCTGGTCCATCTCCAGACTGTAGCGCCCGAACCGATCGATGTGCTCCGTAATATAGGGGCTCAACGCCGCAATCGCGTCTGGGTCGATCAGCTGCCCCTCTGCCTGCACCTCCTGGAGCACTTGACTCATGACCACCACGTTATAAAAGATCGTGCAGTTCGCCACCAGATGGTTGTATTTGATGATCTTCCGCTGTGCCGCGCGATCGTTGGTGGCGATGATCTGATCGCCGCCGAAGGCCAGCCAGTGGACCAGGCGATTGAAGGATTCGCTTTTATTCGTCGCCGCCTGAATCAGTGCTCGCACCGCCGGATCGGCCAGGTAGCGCAGCAGAAACTCCGTGCGCAGCGCACGACCCAGTTCGCGAAACGCTTGATACAGCCGGTTGTGGCGATTGTAGCTGCTCAAGCGCCGCAGGATCGCCGACGGTGTGATCCGTCCGGCTTTGATCGACAACGCCACGCGCAGCATGTCCGGCAGATGCGTTTCGATCAGGCGCCAGTCAATAGTGTCCGAGAATAGTTCGTCGATATGCGTGTAGTGCTCGGAGCGCTGTGGGCGAAAGAACGTCAACCGCTTCCAGTCCCGAATGCGCGGCATCAGCGTGATGCCCAGCAGATAGGCCAGCGCAAATACCGGCGCGCTTTGACCTTGCGTGTCGGCATGCACGGTGTCGGGCTGAATGGCACTGTCGTTCTTGAGCAGGCCGTCCAGGATATAGACCGCCTCCCACACGCCACACGGGATGAAATGGCTGAACAGCGCGATATAGGTGTCCGAGACATGATAGTAGCCGATGCCGCCATAGCCACCGTAACGAATGTGATACTCGGCCAGCAGGTTCTGCTCGTAGATCTCCCACTTGGTTCCGTCGGCCGAGACATGCTTGCCGCTGCCCCACCGTTTGGGTAAGGCGACGCGCTGGTAGCCATTGACGGTGATGGTGCTCGCTTCGTCCAACGCTTCTTCGGTGATATGGCGTTGATTGGGCCAGGCGATCTGCTTGCGATCGAGACCAGCAATCCCGCGCGCGGTCTGCGTTGGCCCCAGGTTGCAGCCATAACAAAACACGGTGACCAGGTACCGACGCAACGTATCGTCCAACTTGCCGGCGTGGCCGGAGACCGGGCCGAACGGCGCGGTCCAGTTGAGCCAATACGCCGTCGTGCGGAGCACGTCCAGAATGTTGACTGGCGTGAGCCGCTCGGCAAAGGCAGCTTCGAGAATGGCGAGACTTGGTGGGTCTGGTCGTCCGCGCAGCGGAGTGAGCACCGGCTCGCCGTCCTCGATGCGCAGCGCTTCATTGGTGGGGAAGGTCGTGTCGGTCGCCTGGGCCTGCTGCTGGAGGCGCTGGCGAACATGAGCAACAAAGGCCGGCCCATCCGTGGGAAATCCAACCATCGCGCCGTAGTCCTTGACGCTGCGGTGATACTCTGCCCAATCGATCAATTGCGTCCGGTAGTCAGCATAGGCATCGCTTCCGACAATCGCGATATCGCCCGATTTGAGTTCAGCCAGCAGCTGGGTGAACACACATACTTCAAAGTGTCGGCGGTTGATCTGCCGGGCTGGTGGCACCTTGGTGTGCTGCTCGGTGAGTAGGCGCCACCAGCCCTCGGGCACCCATGACACCTCGAGGAGGGGCACCCAGCGCACGCCGCGCGCGGTGCGCTCCTCACGATACAGCGGCAACCAGTCGCCCTTGCTGCTCTCGTGATCGAGCAAAAAGGCGAGCGCGTCGAGAAAGTTGGTGTTTTGGGTGGTACTCTCAAAGGTGAGGCTGCGCACGAGGCGGAACAGCGTCGGGCGGTGATTGCGGTAGCAGGCCCACAGAAATGGGAAATAGTTGTTGCCGGCATAGGCGAGATGCGCTTCACACGCGGCCAGGATCGTCTCCGGCGGAGCCGACAGGGCGTCACCAATCTCCGCGAGCCGCTCATCGGGCGTCCCAGGCTGTTGATACGCGCGCACCAGGTCGCGCAGCGTGGCAATGAGCTCGTCGGTGTGCCCTTGCTGCGCGGCACGGTAGACGGTCAGCGCCTCCTTGGCTTTGTGATGGATACTCAGCATCCGCTTGACGAACATCTCGGCGACGTCGTCGCGCGTCTGCGCGGTGCGCACGGCCAGCAGTGCCGCCAGCAACGTCGCCCGCTTGGCCGGTTCGAGCGCTGCCATGCGCGCGGCATCCAACGAGTTGGCCTCGGCAGCGAAGTGTTTGCGCTTGAGGTCGGGCACCGCGGCGAGGGCCGTCGGGACATTCGGCAAGGTGGTCAACCAGGCCAGATGGTCGAGGAGCGCCTTCAAATGAGTCAGCGTCGGCGTTCCGGGATCGCGTTTGAGGGCGTGCCATGGTGTGATCTTCGTGTCCGGATCGGCGATCAGGAGCTGGTCCAGCTGCGCACACGTCGCCGGCGTCAGGGTCGTCTGCACCTGCCGGTAGATCCCGCGATGCACGACCGCACGGGCGTGGCGGGCCAGGCGACAGAAGGGCGCGAAGGCTGGAAGTTCATAGCGCAACCGAATCAGTTCTTCAACACCGACGTTGATCAGGTCGACCAGGTCGGTTTTGGTCTGCGCGGCCCCGACAAGGCCGCGAATCAGCAGGCGTTGGGCGACGCGATCGTAGGGCTGGACCTGCCGATAGGCGCGGATGGCGGCGAGATGCCGGAGCCGGGTGCCGGACGTGTCATAGGTCTGCAGATCCGCCACGGTCAAGGGCAGGTCGACGCACGCAATGGCGTGGATTACGATCGGCTTGGGCACGTCTGCCAGCCGCACGAAGTAGCCCAGGCGTTGGAACGTTTTGAGCAGCACCAAAAAGCCAATCCGGGCGACCGGGCCTTTGGTCTGCCGCGCCGCCAGATCGCACTCTGCGCGGGTAGGTGTGTACAGTCGTGTCAGTTCGTCGGTACTCGGCTGGCGCTTCAAGTACGGGTAGGCGGTTTCATGAATGGCTGGCATGCACTCCTCGCCGTGTGCGTCACTCCTGGGCGACCAATCCGCTGCGCCCACCAGGTAGGTGCCGATACAGGGTGGCGGGGGAGACCTTCAGGTGGGCCGCGACATCCTCCACGCGGATCGCGGGGTCGGCGAGCATCGCTTTGGCAGCGGCAAGCTGTTTCGGACCAAAGGTTGTCGGCCGGCCACCATTCTTGCCGCGCGCACGGGCTGCCTCCAAGCCAGCCCGCGTGCGTTCACGGATGAGGGCGCGCTCGAATTCGGCGAGAGCACCGAAGATATGAAATACCAGGCGCCCACCGGAGGTGGCGGTGTCGATACTCTCGGTGAGTGAGCGCAGCTCGATGCCGCGCGCCTGCAGATCGTCTACGGTTTCAATCAGTTGACGCATCGAGCGCGCGAGGCGGTCGAGCTTCCACACGACCAAGGTGTCGCCCGAGCGTAGGTAGGCGAGGGCCGCCTTGAGTTCCGGCCGGTCACGCTGCGCGCCGCTGGCCGTTTCGGTAAAGAGACGCTCGCAGCCGGCGGACGTGAGTGCGTCGGTTTGGAGCGCCGGTTTTTGGTCCAACGTCGAGACACGGGCATATCCGACGAGCATATAACCTCCGATGGTTCTCAAAACGCATCGAGAGCATATAGGAATGAGAGAGATCTTACAAGAGAGAGTTTTGAGAGATGCAGAGGGGCAAAACCGATGGCGCTGAGTGTCCCCGAGCCGGTCTCACATAAACGGTCGTTTGTGAGAGACCAAGCAGGAGCGGCTACCGTGCTACGGAGGAATGCAATATCCCGTTATGTCATATGGCTGTTTAAATCACGAATCGTTGCCGCACCCCAAGAAGTCTTGAAGGATCGCGCCCTTCATCTGTTCCCATTGCGCGGCCGTCCCTTTGAAAGCGGCATGGCGTCGGCGCATATACTCAGCCTGGGCTGCTCGTGCAAGAGCGTCCCGCGCTGCCTGATGCCGTGCCACCTCCGCGTCCTTCTCAGCGTTGCGTTGCTTCTGAAACTGCTCGCGTGCCTCCGCATTGGCCTCGGCATAGGCGACCAGCTGCCGAGCGTTCGCGAGCTCCACATCAGGGACATAGCGCTCACCGTTCCATTTGGCCTGTTCCAACGCCGCAAGGGCGTCAACTTTGGCTTGTTCGTCTTGGTTCAAGGTTGCCATGATACGTACTCCTTTTCGGTACATTTGTTCTGTGTATCCGTCGTGGTGGGCTCCGCTGCGCCCGGTCGAGCAGCCCGGCCGCGTCCAGCCAGCGCGCCGCGTCCATATGCCGTGGATGGATAGAGTCCGAATGCAGGTCGTGGACGGCCTGACGGGCGACCGCTGCGTACAGATCCGCCCAACGTTGATCCATCGGCCCTCCTCATGCTGAGTGCCCTTTCAGTGCATCATCGCGCCCCAGCCGGAGCACAAGATCCGTTCGCCCGGTCTCTGCCAGCCTCCGCTCGACAAGCGCCCACATCGGCTCGGTATGCACTTCGATCACCGCCCCTGCCGGCGCATCGCGCAGAATGGGATCGAGCAGGAGATCCCACGCCAGATCAGGCAGGATGTAGGTAAGAGGTCCGTGCATCATGCGACGAGCTCCACAGGTAAAACGAAAACAGTTTCCGCTATGTCCAGTACCGGATCGCCGTCGTCATCCCACTCCACAGCTTGCAGCCAGGGCGCGAAATACTGTTGCATTTCGGTAAACTTCCCGTTTTGCAACCGTTGCTTATAGCGTAGGTTCCGCGTCGCGCGCTTATAGGCGCGCCATTCGTTGTCGTCGAGGAAGAGCTTGGGATCGTCGTCGTAGTTCATGTGATCACCCCCGCTGCAGCCGCGTCGATCTCGGCTTCAATCGCCTGCTGATCCTTGCGGCCTTGAATCTTGCCAGCTGCTTTACGTGCCGCTTTGATGTCTCCAGTTGCGAGGGCCTGACGAACTTCACTTATTCGGCGCTGATCGTGATCAAGTCCACTTACTGGCTTACTTTCGGGACTACTCTCATCATCTCTCCCCTTAAGGGGGGGAGAGTGATAGATAGTAGTTTGTCCACTACTATCAAGAGGGTCTGATAGTAGTTTGATAGTAGTGATAATTTCGCTATCTATTGCGCTATCCTGCGTGATAGTAGTTTGTTGTTCACTGCCGCCTTCAGGACTACTATCAGGACTACTATCAGGCAAACTACTATCAGAGAGTAGTGATAGTAGTTTTGTGTTGACTTCAAACGCCGGCGTTACCTGCGCAGCCGTGCCCGGCTCCTGGTATTGCGGATCGTTGGACTCTTCGGCGAGGCGTTGCCGTCCGATGTTTGTGATCGTCAGGGGCGCGTTTTGTTTCTCGCCTTTGTCCGCCAGTCCCAGATTGCGCAGCCGCTTCAGTGTGCGGTAAAAGCTAGCCGAGGTGAGATCGAGCGTCTTCTGAAGGTCGCTTGTCTTTGCGCCATCATCGGCATCTGTCATGTCGAGCAGCGCCTTCAGCATCTTTATCTCGCTGCTGTTCAACTGGTTACCCCGGAGGATCCGATCCGCCGGCAGAATGACGCAGCTCTGAACGGGTTGGCCCTCTTCGTCAGCGACGTCTGTATCCACTTGAATGAGGCTAAAGAAGCGCGGCGCAAAGGGCCGCGTGTTCTTGATCCGTCCACACTCGAGCTTGATCAGGTCATCATCCTTTGACACTTCGAGGAAGCCGTAGGTATTGTTCTTCAGGGTGGAGCTGCCTCGGTAGGTCTCGCCGCCCTTCGTGGTGTGGTGAATCACCACGACGGCCGCGCCGGTTTCCCGCGCGATCCACTGGCAATGCTGCATGACTACCGTCATATCTTTGGAGCTGTTCTCATCAGCGCCCGCGATCGATTGCGAGAGGGTATCGATGACGATTAGCTTGAGATCGAGCACTTTCACTTCATCAATGAAGCCGCCGACTTCCGTCTCTTCAAAGAGGGGCAGCACACCGTTCCACATCATGAAGTTGCCATTTTTGCCGGCCCGGTGATAGAGCTCCCAGGCACGTTTGCGGACGCGAATCCCGCTTGCATCTTCAGCCGCGATGTACATCACCGGGTAGTGCTGGGCGACGCGCTTCACCATATCGACCACAATGAAGGTTTTGCCCGCATCACCAGCGCCGATGACCATCGTCACCTCGCCGACGGGTACCACGTTCTTGATCAGCCAGGTCGGTGGATTGAGGAGGTCGATCTCGTCTTCGGTAAGGTAGCGCCGGCCTACTGTCTCGTCTTGTCCGCTCGTCTTCTTCGTAGCCTTCGTGCTATGGGGCTCGAGCTTCATACCGAGATCTTCGGCTGCGGCCTTCACCGCCTTCTTGATATCGCCGGCGTGCTTCATCTGGCAATACACGTCAAAGGCATCGTGCCAGTAGCCGTTCGCCAACGGATCGTTGGTGTTGTGGTGGAATGACTTGTTATCATCGATGGTGACTGATTTATGGCTGCCGTCAGGCCGCGCATAGCCGTCGCCATGCTTCGTATACTTATGGTCCTCGAGGAGGTCAGTGATTGTGACGGCCTGGTTATAGGCGTCAATAACACTGGCCTGTCCGTTGAGATCCGCCCGTGGCGCCGTGTGGACCTTTGCCGCACCCTCGATCTGTTCGCGTGTCTTTGGCGCTTCGTCAAGCTTACGCGCGGCTGCCAGGAGCGCATCAGCGCGGGCCTGGGAGATCGTAGGGATAGCGGCGAGGTCATCAACCAGGGAGACGTAGCGGTTGCCGCTGGGGTGGAGCGATGGAGCGAGCACCGCATAGCCGCCTTCGGCGCGGGTCTCCATTGCGATCTCGCGTCCGGTGTCTTCGGCTTCGTTTGGTGCCCATGCGAGCGGTTGGTTTCTGCCTGGGTCAGAGCAGCGCATCAGCGTCTGGTTGCCGCCACCTCCAGTACGTTGCGATGGGAGCCCATCGGCGAGCTCGCCGACATTCGTGCGCCAGGCGTCATAGAAGCGTGGCACATCGGTATCAATGATGAGCAAGCCGCCGGAAACGGCGCCACAAACAGCCGCAACGCCGGCGTCTGTCGCGGTGAACCATTGCCGGATCGTTGCTTCATCGGCGATCTCATCTTGGAACGGCTTCCATGTTGACTTGCCGGCTTCATTCTTTGGCAGGAGCCGCGAATACGGTCGCTTTGTTCGCGGGTCGATTGGGATGACGCTGATCCCGTTGCTGCGATAGTGCAGCGCGGCGTCAAGGATAGATGGTGTCATCGCACACCACCTTTCGGCCATGCCGGGATACTGATCTCAAGGTGAGCGAGAAGCATGTGCAAGATGGCCTGGCAGGTGCCGCATTGCGCCGCCTCGAGCGCGGTAATGGTGATGTCAAGGGGACGGGTATGCCGATCCTGTTCAGCCGTTGTCTGGGTGTCCGCTGTGCTCCAAGTAGCCATAAGATCCCTCTTGCGATAGGAGCAGCTTTGGCTTATACTTGGAATTGCCGTACCAAGTATGAGCCGCCGCTCGCCGAATGTCGCAGCCAATGTGCTGCGATTTTTGGCGTCTACGGGCCAATTCCCATAGATCCTAGGTAAACAAAAGAACCGCCCAGACAGCAACGTGGACCAGACGTTGCCAGGACGGTTCTTGAAAGGGCTTGAATCGTAGAGCCCGTTTTTAGTTAGGTAGGTTCTCCGTTGCCGCTTGCAACGTCTGGTAGAATGCAGAAAACGGTGAGCCTGGTCTAGGGGCTCTCGATTCAGTGAATGGCTCCCGCGCTTTCCAGGGCGTTGTCGGGGGCCATCGCGTTTCTTGCATCTTTTCTTACTAGCCTTTGTTCCTAATATATTAGTGACAGCATACAGTATTTTCCTAAGCTTTGCAAGTATCGAATAGAGCATAACAAAGCCAAGAAAGATAGTGACAATGTTATAAAATATGTCACTAGTGCATAATAAGCTATGCTTTCTTCCGGGCGCGTAGCCCAACTTCTGGCAACTCCCTGCTGCGTTGCCATCGATTAACTCGCTGAGTCCATGTATTTGTTTTTATTTCTCTTCGCAGAGCCATCGAGGCGAACCGTGCCGCGTTTTTACGGTCGATGTGTCGCTCCTTAAGCAGGTAATAACAAAAGCTCAGCAGACGATCCTCCTCTGTGGATCCTTCTATAGGGGCCATGCTTGTTAGCTTCAGAATCACATCAACGATCTCAGTGCTATTCCTCACAGACAAAGTGTATTTCCCCACTTCGTTGGAACCACGGGCGATTATCGCCCCGAGTAGTGCTATATCTCGAACTTTTTCGGCACCTATAGACTTTATGCTCTCGGCAACTCTCCATGCCATAAGAAGTGGGATAGTGAAGTCTGCTGCATCGTCTCGGCCTAGCTGGATAGTAGGAATCTTGAGATAGGTGATGTGGCTGTAGAGCTTGTGAATGTCAGCACTTGTAACAGTGTGCTCACCCGGATCTTCTAGCACATCTGGCTGACTTTCTTCGATGTTCCAACCTTGGTCACTCATCCCAGCCATCGCTCCCACCAGTGCTGCCATTGCTCCGACTCTAGCATGGCCTCGCACGCATGCCTATATGAAAAAACTCACACATTTCGCACCAATTTCTGCTCATCCCTCACCCCATAATCGCTTCCACGCGCTTACCCATCTTCTGATCCTGCCTGGACTGGGGGCTCGCCTTGCTGGGCAGCGGGCTTACCCCGCAGGGAGTGCCAGGGGAAGATCGCCCGGCGCTCTTGTTTAGAAGCGTTGTCACGAACAAGCTTGAAGAACACACCGCCAGGTGTGCGGCGGCGCGAGCCATCTGGGAGCATCATGCCGCCGGCCGTCTCAACTGCCAGTGTCTGCTCGTAGAGTGCCTGGGCGCGCTCGATACCCAGCACGCGCACCACGCGCCCGACTTGTGCCCGTGGGCCGCGTTCCTTCTCACCCAGAGCATTAGCGATACGCATAGCTGCCTGGTAAGTCGCCTGTTGCTCAGGCGTGTACTCTCGCTGAGGTCGCTCGGGTTGCTGCTCAGGTTCCTGCATCATCAATCTCCCCTGATTCGCCGTTCCTGGTTGTTGTCCGTGCTGCGAAGCTGCCGCCCCTTCCCTCGCGCTCTCTATGCCGCCCATGCATCCGGATGACCAGTATCAACAGAAGCAGGGCCAGGAGGACAAAGATGACGCCGGCGATAATGATAAGCTCTGCTATACCCATCATCGTCTCACCTTAAGATCCGCTTCCACCACGGTCGCTCGGGATGGGCCAGCGGCCGAGCCGCTGGTTCGTCTTTGGGCGCTGACTGTGACATGGCTAGTTACTCTCGATTGCTTTATCGATCTGGTCAGCCTGCTGGTGAAGGTGCTCGGCTCGTTCCCGCATCTGGTCAGCTTCTGCCTCGATAGCCTCTGCCTCAGTGTGTGTGGCGACGGCTTGATCGTCCAACTGCTCCGCCTTGTCGGCGAGCTGGTCGGCCTGGTCATGCAGGTATGTGCTGATATCGGCGGCACGTTCCTGCTGTTCGTTGGGTGGCTCTTCAGCATCAGACTGTGACATTGCACCCTCCTAAAAGATCACTACCCGAATAACCGCTTCCACCACGGCCGCCGCTCCGGTTCTGCCGGCGGCTCGGGCGCTGGTTCGTCCTTCGGCGCCATCAGCAGGGCGACGGTGCGCTCTGCCTCTTGCAGCTTGGCCTGGGTAAAGCCGAGTTGGCCGGCGAGTTGCTCGTTTCTGTTCGCGAGTGCGGCGTTATCCCGGCGCAGCTGCTCGGCAAGTTCAAGAGCAGCGAGGATCGCCGGCGTATTCACCTGCTCTTCCGCGCTGCCGGGTGCCTGGACAGGCGTGCTGTCTACCTTGCCAGCGTGCCGGGTAGTCGCGCTGTCAACCTGGACAGGCGTGCTGTCCAGGTTGACACGCCATTCATAGCCCTGGGTTGTCGGAAGCTTATAGGCATTCAGGAAGCCATCCTTGATCCGTCGGCGTACCGTGCGTTCACTAATACCCAGCTGTACGGCGGTCTCCTGCACTGTCAGGCTGCCGTCTAGGTTGACAAGCACGCCGTCTACCTGTGCGGCATCTGCCGGGAGTGCGCCGGGTAGCTGGTCAACAGGATTGTTGGGCGTATCAGTCATCATCAGAAGGAACTGTCACGCTTGCACATTTGCCAGTGACCCGTAGCTCGGCCAAGTTCGTCAGGCACCATGCTTGCGCATTTTCGAGGGTGGTGAAGCCATACTGGGCCGTGGCCATGCCTCGATGCGTCAAGGTGGCAGCATAGCCGTGTCGCCCGGAGAGCCAGACGGTTGCAGCACAGAGGCCATAAGCAATGGTATACCGAGTGGTAGCTGGGTCCAATGTCCATTCCATCAGGAGTTCACGTCACGAGACATGTATAATGGCCCTACCTTTATTGGTAGCCCGGTTCCTGATTGTGTTTCGATGCGCGTCAGGGGCCGGGTGTTTTTTATTCAGCTATGCCAGGCTCGCCCGGGCTAACGGGCCGGCTTCCTCTTTTGGGCGGCCGCCTACACTCTTCGGAAGTTCCCTCCAGCGATCCAGTTCTGATCGGCGGTAGACAAAGTACCCACCGACCTCTTCACGTTGCAGCTTACCAACGCCGGCGAGCTGGTTAATTCGCACGCGGCTTATGCCGAGATACTTCGCAGCTTGGGTCGCGCTCATCAAATCATCTTCCATCCTAACCCCTTTCCGACAGAGAACACGATACATTATCAGTAACCTATTGTCAATTGATAATGATTCTCAAAAACTTATTACCAGTTGTACAGGTTGCTGCTAAAACCTATTTACAAGTGATAATGAATATGCTATACTTCTTATCATAAGGTAAGGGGATACGGACATGGCAAAGCTCGAACTGAACAATGGCACGTGGAACGTCGTCAGCAATGGTCAGGTTCTCGGAACGTTCGACAGCATCAAGGACGCACAGACCTTCAAGTTTGAGCTGAGCCGCAAGCCAGTCGCCAAGGTCATCTACTGGAAGCAGGACGGAACGGAAGTCACGAAGCGCCCGAGCCGGCGGGCGGCGTAACACAAAGCGACCTGGTTGGAGCTTCAGGCCTCCAACCAGGTCAGTACCAAAGGAAGGTGAGTTCCCATGGCAAACGCAACCGTAGCACAAGCCGTCAACCGTCAGACCGTCGCCCTGGCCCTTCGTGACGCCCGCGCGAAATGCGGCGCGTCCAACCGCTGGCTGAATGCCCTTAACCGCGCCGCGCTCAACCTTGAAGCCGTGCGTTGGCAATTCGACGGCGATACCCTTCGGGTCGAGAGCGCGACCAACAGCGGCGACTTCTACACCGTGACGGTTGAGGTCTGCCCGTGCAGCGCGGGCAAGGCCGGGAAGCCCTGCTGGCATCGCGCGGGTTGCCGGCTGCTCTGCAAGGCCGCTGAGATGACCTACACGGCTGCCACGACGAACGGGTACCAGGACGCGCCGGCACGGCCCTTCGAGGACGCCAAGCCCACCATGGCCGAACTGCAAGCCGCAGCTGATGAGTTGTTCGCATGAGCCGCTATGAGGTTGAGCTGCTCGACCTGGCCAAAGAGATTGCAGCGGTTGAAGGCCTGCCGCTATCGGTTGCCCTGGAGCGGGCTACGGTGGAGCTACGCGGGCTCGTCGTCTACGCCCATGATTGGAATCAGCACGCAGCCGAGGCGCAATGGAACCTGATCGGCGTGGCGCAGACAGCGTAAGCAGATAGAAAGGGCGCTGAGCCCACGCCATTGTGGATCTTCAGCGCCCTGCCTAGTGTGAAGAGTGGTATGGAGGAACTCTACGCCAGGCGCTTACTGCAGTGAAGACCTACGGGTCCGGAGTGCAAACCGTACCAGGAAAGGAGGTGAGGCGAGCAGGATAGCCCGGCAACTGAGGAGATGTGCCCCCTCCCCCCAGCTACCGGGCACTGAAGGTTCAGCAGAACGTATGCCCCGGCAACTGGGAATAGCCCTATCAAACTCCCAGCCACCGGGGACACGATTCATAGCAGAAGGTATGCCCGGCGACTGGGAGGAAATCGGCGCGAAATCTCCCAGCTACCGGGAACACCAGTTTACACCGAGCGTCGGCTTATCCCCAAATGTACATAACATGTGGAAACAAATGTTCGCAATGTCGGCGTAGGTGCGAACTACTAAAAATGCGGAAATTAGTACGTCGCTAGTAGTTCGATTAGTACATCGGCCCGCCGGCGCCGGGTACGCGCCGAAGCACAGAGCGGCCCGCTGGGAGCTACAACAATCCCAGCGGGCCACAAGTCACGAAGGAAACAGCCAATCATGACCACCACCAATGATACACCCACGGCCGCCAAGACGTTGGAAGATGTCACCCTGGATCAGCTGGTCGGCCTGCTCGAAGCCATCGCCATCGTCAAGCACGAGCGGGCGGCCGCAGCGTTGGACGTGCCGCGCTACCAGCAGCTCGCCGGCGTGAACTTCTTTCTTGACCGCGACGGTGAGCTCGTCATCGACGAGCGCGAGAGCGGGCGCCCGCTGATCAGGATGACCCCGAAGGAGGCCTATGGGCTGCTCGTCTTCATGCGGCTGCCAGGCGTGGCCACGTTGATCGAGCGGTTGGACGCCCGGCGCCAGGAGGAATGGTTGCGCGGCTTTGACAAGGATCAGGCTGAGGAAGCGGTGAGGATGGCAGCCCGATAATCACACGGTTATCGGTATGGCGCCCCTGGTGTATGCTGGGGGCGTTCACCAGAACGAACAGGAGGATGCCATGAACATGCGCGGCCCTGGCGGTATTATCGGAGTCATCGTCGTGATCGTCGTGATCTTTCTACTGCTCCGGCTACTCGGCCTCATCTAGCGATGACGGGAGAGAGTAGGCGCCCTGGCTTCGGCTGGGGCGTCTTCGTGCGTCCTGGCTCCACTGGGAAGGCTCACAGCGCCTATACAGCGCGCGATGCATCAACGATTGCCAAATCCGGATCGCGCGATCCGCTTCTCAGAGTGCGACCCACGCGCGCGAGGCATCAGCCGGTTTTGTTGTGCCATCCGTGGAACAACAACTACAATCCCCACGCGCGAGGACCGACGTACAAGTAACGGTTCCTCAGTGGTACCGTTACCTCCAATCCCCACGCGCGCGTCGTTCAGAGTATTTCAAGCGGTTCCGTTTTGGTACCGTTTGAAGAGGCATACAACTATGCCGCTGAAATCAAGGTGCGGTCGTGGCGACACCTGGGCGAAATCCTCAAAGATACGCCAAAGAATACCGGCGCAAAAGGCAACCCAAATGGGCGCGGCGCCCCCATTGTGCAATCCCAAAACGGTATCGCACAACCTCCAACACTTGCAGAATCCGGACTCACCCTGAAGCAAAGCAGCAAGGCGCAAAAAATAGCGGACGTGCTCTATAATCCACGTCACGCATACTCAGGGGCCGCTATGCCACGCGAACCACGCCCGACAACCTTCACCTGCAGCTGGTGCTATAAGGACGTCACCGAGGAGCGCATGCCCGGCCCCACGCCCCAGTACTGCCTGGGCTGCGCTGCTGAGGTGAAACGGGCTACAGCTGCGACCCGCGCCAAACGCTACCGCGAGCGCCAGGCCGAGCAGGACACCACGCCTTGGTGGCAGAAGCGTCCACCAGGCCGGCCACGGAAGGAGTAGCTACTAGAGCGCCGGTCAAGTATTGTTGGATGGGTGGTAGCATAGGCGGTCGCACCCGTCGTCACAGAAAGGACCTCGCATCATGCGCCCAGACCTTTGGCAGCCACCCGTCGACCTCTCGCCCGCCGAACACGCCATTGTCAAGCGTGTGCGGCGCGCCAAGCTCTTTGTCTTTCTGCGCCACCACCGCCATGCCCTCTTCTCGTCCGACTTCCAGGCCGAGTTGGCGACTCTGTATCAGGATGCGCCCCAAGGCCAGCCGCCCATTCCGCCTGCCCAACTCGCCCTCGCTCTGATCCTTCAAGCCTACACCGGTGTCTCCGACGACGAGGTCATCGAGGCCACCACCATGGACCGCCGCTGGCAACTCGTCTTGGATTGCCATGACGCCCAGACCCCGCCCTTCAGCAAAGGCACCTTTGTCACCTTTCGCAGCCGCCTGATCGGGCAGCACCTGGATCGGCGCCTGCTGGAACGCACCGTCGAGCTGGCCGCGACCACCGGAGCCTTTGGCTCGCGCCAGTTGCGCGCCGCTCTCGACAGCTCTCCGCTCTGGGGTGCCGGTCGCGTCGAAGATACCTACAATCTTCTGGGGCATGCCCTGCGCAAGGCTTTGGGCGTGATTGCTCGCCAGCAGGGGCGGGAGCTGGCGGATGTGGCACAGCAGGCCGGCACCAGCTTGCTCGACGGCTCGAGCCTGAAAGCGGCGCTGGATCTGGATTGGGACGAGCCGAGCGCCCGTGACCAGGCCCTACGCCTGGTGCTGAATGAGTTGACCGCCGTCGAAGGCTGGTTCGACAGGCATCCGGAGGTGCTGCCCGCCGAGCCGCATGCGGCGGCACAGGTGGCCGACAGTCTGGCGGTCGCCCACCAGGTGTGCGCGCAAGATGTGGTGAGCAGTGCCAGCGGCACGCCAACGCTGCGGCAGGGGGTCGCACCTGACCGGCGCATCAGTGTCGAAGACGGCGAGATGCGCCATGGGCGCAAGAGCCGCAGCCAGTTGGTGGACGGGTATAAGCGCCATATCCTGCGCGACCTGGACAGTGGGCTGATCCCGGTGGTCGGCATCACGCGAGCGAATGTGCCGGAAGCCAGCGTCACCGATGCGATCACGGAGGACCTGGCAGCGCAGCACCTCACGGTGCGCGAATGGCACATCGACCGGGCCTACCTGGCAAGCAGGGTGGTGAAGGAGCGGAGCGCAGACGTGACCATCTATTGTAAAGCGTGGCCGGTGCGGAGCGGGCCTTACCTGCCCAAGACGGCGTTTCACCTGGACTGGGAGCGGCAGGAAATCCGGTGTCCGGGCGACGTGACGCTGCCGTTTGTGGTCGGCGGGCTGGTACAGTTCCCGGCAGCGACGTGTCGAGCCTGTCCGTTGCGAGAGCGATGTACGCGCAACGCGCATGGACGGAGCGTGACGATCCATCCGGATGAGCGGTTGCTGGAAGAGTTGCGTGAGCGGCAGGAAACGGCGGAGGGGCGGGCGAAGCTGCGGGAGCGGACGGCGGTGGAGCATGGATTGGCACATGTGGGGCAGTGGCAAGGGGATCGTGCGCGCTACTGGGGCGAGCGCAAGAACCTGTTTGATCTGCGGCGCACGGCGGTGGTGCATAATCTGCATGTGATTGCGCGTCAGCCTGCCGTTACCGCGCAGGCTGCATAATACTTGACCGGCGCTCTAGGGTGTGCTTGTCATGAAATAAGATCGTCGTTATCTTGCATTGACGCTCACTCCACTTTACACTGTTCCCGCCTCTGGATCGCCCCTCTTCGGTCATCAGCGGCGACGATCAGCCACAAATGCGGATCTCACAGGTGGGTACTCAAATGTCACACAAAAAGTCACAATTGTGAGTTAATTTGTCACAGGTTACGGTTCGCGTTACGTTTCCCGTTACGGTTCGCGTTTCGGTTTCTGGGGTCAAGCGAGATAGGGCATTCCAATGCGGCGCGTGGCCTGTTCACAAGGCGGACATTCTTTATAGGCGTGAAAGAGGCCCTGGAGCGCTGTTGCAGGGCTGTAGATATGTCGCACTGCCGCCGGCGACGTCTACCCCATCCGGATGCCTTGCATCTGTGCTCCCGAGTGTTTGTGAAAAAGTCTGGGAAAGAGTCTGTGAAAAAGTCTGCGAGACGTGCTGCATGGTGTTGCATTGCAACAGAGAAGCGGGTGCATGCAACATGCTGCCTGTATGGCCGATTCTCTGCCACCAGGACGCGCCGGGCACGCCTATGCTATGCTGAACCTCTCAGCAAGGAGGATGCTATGTTTCGACGTCGAGGTAACGGCATCATCGGTCTGTTTGTCGTGATCGTTGTCATCGTC
>MWWA01000202.1_pt1 | contig 17804 bp, 14 predicted proteins | sample 1047341 | NCBI WGS metagenome assembly MWWA01 (sample SAMN06349978, study PRJNA376086) | soil metagenome | isolation source: MS5-1 sample Antarctic (ecotone) soil | place: Antarctica | collected 2015-01-13
CATTTATATGTTGCAATGTATACGACCTGCATCCTGGCAATTTGAGTTCTTTCCACACCTCTCCTTTGGAGGGGAAGGGGGAGGCCGATATTGTATTCACATCCTGTGATCTGGATATTTGATGATGAATTTAAATATATACAATATAGCTACGGCAATTCAGGTGTTATTGAAACTGATCTGCAGGGCACCTACGCTCAGCGGGATGCAAAAATAAATGGCAAAGAATATAATTGGAACCATAGCATCAGTGAAGTGCTCAATGCCCTGATCAAACACGGGTTACAAATTGATTTTTTCAATGAATATTTTTATTCTCCTTACAATTGTTTTAGCAATACGGTAGAAGATGAACACGGAAATTTTCACATCAAAGGCCTGGAAAACAAAATTCCAATGGTATATTCCGTTAAAGCCACAAAAAAATGATTGGGTATCAACAATTCAGGATGGCGTGTTGGGCAAAAAATCTTTTCTTTGCACCGCAGTTCAAAAATCGGGGATCTTCATTAAATCTACAATCTACACATGCTTCCTAAATACAAACGTGTTCTTTTAAAATTATCTGGTGAGTCGTTAATGGGTGATAAAAGTTTTGGATTTGATACCAGTGTTATTTCTCAATATGCCCATGATATAAAATCGATCATTGATCTGGGTGTACAGGTAGCCATTGTTATTGGAGGAGGAAATATTTACCGGGGGATGAATGAGGCTGAAACCGGTATTGAAAGAGCGCATGGAGATTATATGGGGATGCTGGCCACCGTTATCAACGGAATGGCTTTACAGGCTGGATTGGAAAAAATAGGTGTGTTTACACGTTTACAAAGTGCTATTAAAATGGAACAGATTGCAGAACCATATATCCGTCGCCGTGCTATAAGGCATTTAGAAAAGGGACGAGTGGTGATCTTTGGGGCAGGGACTGGTAACCCTTATTTCACAACAGATACAGCAGGTTCTCTGCGAGCTATTGAAATTAAAGCTGATGTTATTTTGAAAGGAACACGGGTTGATGGCGTTTATTCAGCTGACCCTGAGATAGATCCGGAAGCTACAAGATTTAATGTAATTACTTTCGCTGAGTGTATCTCTAAGAATTTAAGGGTGATGGATATGACAGCATTTACACTTTGTATGGAAAATAACCTGCCCATTGTGGTTTTTGATATGAATACACCGGATAACCTTCGCCGGGTTGTTACAGGGGAAAAAGTAGGAACATTGGTTCGCGGTTGAAAATCAAAAAAAAAATTATAATCCCTGTCATGCTTTGACGGGGTTTTTTTATTCATTTATTATCCCTTATGAACCTATTTCTTAAAAGATTTATAATTGAAATCCGCACTAAGCATAAACAATTATGGGTTGGTAAAAATTATTTCTTAAAGGGAGTTGCAATTTATAAAGGTTGTGTATAACTTACCGCCTGTTATAATCAATTATTTTTATAGTTTACGAGTAGTTTTGCGGAATTTTTTCAGGATTTTTATCATTTTTTAGACCCAAACCCCGTTTATTTACTGTTCATATGGCTGAATTAAATTTAACCATTTTAGAGATCATTGTGTTACAGTCAGGCGCAATCATTTTAGGAATAGCTATTCATTTTTTTATAACCAGCCATCGAAACATGGAGGTTACTTCCAATAAACGCAGTAAACTTCAGAAACAGTTTGAAAATTGGAAATTGAAATATTTAAATGAAACGGAATTAAAGGATAGGGAATTGGCGGAAAGCAGAATGCTGCTTAAGGAGACCATGGGGAATACGAAAATGTATAAAGTGGAATTGGATGAATTAAAAGCGAGGAATGAAGAATTAGAAGAACAACTTCAACAGGGCGGAGAATTTAATGATCTAGCTTTGAAAGACGAAGAAATATCTATTCTGCATCAAAAATTGAAAAAGGCAGAAGATAATAATCGCCATCTTTTAAAACGGTTTGATGATCTCCAGGTTCAAAACCGCAAAATTCAGGAATCTCTGGAAATAAGAGATAGAGATAACGTTAATGAGTATGTGCAACAGGAACTAATGGAACTTCAGCACCGATTACAGCAAATGCAGGAGCAAGAACAAAATTCAATTGCACAATTAAATTCCCTGCACAGCCAGAATGAAAATCTAAAATCTGAACTTCATTTATTGCAAAGTAAAAACAATGACCTGCAGTTAAAATTGGATAGCCATCAGTCACCAGTTAGCCCTGTTCCTGAAGTTCAGGGAGACTATCTGGTACAGTTAGAAGCTGCGAGGCAAAATTTAGAGGAATACAGTCTAAAGATAAATAATCTGATAGGTCATGTTGATTTTGTGAAAGAAAGTAAGGAAAAACAGCAGGCATTGTTAAAAGAGAATGAACAACTGTCAATTGAAATTCAGGATTTAAAAATCCAGCTCGAAAAAAAAGAGGCAGAGATTTCTAATGTTAAACAAAAGGAGCACCTTTCCACAGAAATGCATTCAATGCTTGATAATGCTTATGCAGAATTTAATTCCATGCAAATTAAAATGCAAAAATTGGAATCGGAGGTAACTGCATCTAAGAAAGTTACTATGGAATTTGAAGATTTAAAAGAAGCTCATTACAGGCTTACAAAAGATTATGAACACCAGCGATCTAAATTATTTTCCCAGGTAAGTGAAAATCAAAAACTGAACGCCCAGGTCAATGACTTGGAGAATAACCTGGAAGAATCCAATTTTCAGCGTCAGCAATTGCAAAAAAAAGTGTCTTACCTGGGGGAACTAAATAATGATCTGCATGAACTCTCCGAAGCAAATAAAAACCTGGAAACACGCCTGAAAAGTATTGGCGAACTGGAGAGCCGGTTAAATATGGTGGCAGAGGAAAGAGATAAATTGTTAGGACAACAGGAAAGCCAGTGATAAACTCTTTTTTTTAGAGTTCCCCAATAAAAGCTTATTGTATTTTAGCCGTTGCAGCACTTAATTTTGTATTGAAAACAAATTTATGAAAAGCAGCATTTCCCACCTCCGATACGAGTACTCACGGCAAACATTAACCGAAACGGAAATGGCCGCCGATCCTGTTATGCAGTTTGAAAAATGGTGGAAAGAAGCTCTTTCCGCTGAAGTTTATGAAGCTAATGCCATGGTTTTAGCTACAGCAGGTACCGACGGTTTCCCATCTGCCAGGATTGTACTGTTAAAAGAATTTAGTATGAAGGGCTTTGTTTTCTTTACCAATTACAACAGTTTTAAAGGGTTGCAGATTGCTGAAAATCCTAAAGCATGCCTGGTTTTTTTTTGGAAAGAGTTAGAACGGCAGATTCGTATAACTGGAATTGTAAATAAAATCAGTGAAGAAGAGAATGACGCATATTTTTATTCAAGGCCTTTGCAAAGTCAGGTAGGTGCTGTTGTATCGCCCCAAAGTCATGTAATTGAAAACAGGAACTGGCTGGATAATAATTATATAAAATTATTAGCGGATGCAGAAAAAACTCCTGTACAAAGACCAATATATTGGGGTGGCTATATGGTAAAACCGGTCATTATTGAATTTTGGCAGGGAAGACCTGGTCGTTTACATGATCGATTGCAATATAGTTTAGCAAATGATGGTCAATGGAAAATTGAGCGCTTAGCGCCTTAAAAACCTATTTTCCTTTTTCTGTTTCCGTCTTTTTAACTGCTGTGTTTTTGGGTTTATTCGCAGGCCTGCTTTTGCCAAATGAACCTTTTTTTATCTTTCCTTTCTTTGTTTTTTTATCCCCTTTTCCCATAGTTTATTTTTTAGTGGGTAAATATAGTGAAATCGCATGCAATGAGTGAATCACCACAAAATAAAAAGCTCCTGCAACTGGTGCAGGAGCTGAATAAATTGAAAGGGTGTAGTTAGATTTTGGAAGAAAGTTCTTTACCTGCTTTAAAACGGGCAACTTTTCTTGCTTTGATTTTAATTACTTCGCCTGTTTGTGGGTTACGGCCATTACGGGCAGCACGCTTAGAAACAGTGAAAGTCCCAAAGCCAACAAGGGTAACCTTACCGCCACCTTTTAAAGTTTTTGTTACGGCCTCAACGAAAGAATCTACTGTTGCATTGGCTTGTGTTTTAGTGATTCCTGCATCATCAGCAATTTTACTGATTAATTCTGCTTTGTTCATAATGTGATAGTTTTTAAGAATGTTTGTCTGCAACAAATGTAGACGCTTTTTCTAATCAACAAAACATTTTTTAATAAATTTTGTGCAATAATATTTTCTCAGAATCCGCATGGGATAAGGATTTTAGGCATGTAACCATTTTCAATGGTTGGGTGAGAGCAGCAGGGTGTATAGCTGAAATCCTTTCCTGCAAAGAGTTTCAGCATATTGCATTGTGAAATGCAGGCCAGTAAAGGTTTTGGATGCAGGGTTTAAAAATTAATCTTATCCACACTTAGTTCACAATCTCCAAATTTGTTGTATAAAACACAATACCCGTATTCCACTTTTCAGAAATTTTTTTCAATAACTGGTCAAGATATTGAGATTCAAATTGATTGAATTTAAAAATGGTGGACGCAAAATATTGAATAGCAAAGGTAGGGTCATCATTTTCCGGGCTGCTCATTAGCTTAAGTAACTGATGTTTTATAAAGCACCCTGTACCCATCATTGCTGGTATATGCTCCTGTTGAATCCATATTAACCATTCATCAAGAAGCTGCTTTTCCACCTGCATAGTTATATTATAAATAATGCCACTCGTTACTACAGGCATTTCAACATCAAAAGCCATTATATATTTATTTTAAGGTAAACCGGGCAGTGATCGCTGTGTTTCACTTCCGGAAAAATCTCTGCATCCATTATTTTATCTTTTAAAGGTTTGGTAACATTGATATAATCAATTCGCCAACCTTTATTATTCAATCTAACTGTTGGAAAACGCTGGCTCCACCAGCTATAACGGTGATGCTCAGGGTGAAATTCACGAAAGGTGTCGATCCAGTCATTCGCAAATAATTTATCCATCCAGGCTCTTTCCTCAGGCAAAAAGCCGGTTGACTTTTTATTCCCTTTTGGATCATGAATATCAATTTCTTTATGGGCAATATTATAATCACCACATAAAATAATTTTCGGCGTTTTCTTTTTTTCTTTTTTTAAATAGTTGAAAAATTCATCCAGCCACCGGTATTTAAACTGCTGCCTTTCATCTCCGGATGTTCCGGAAGGAAAATAAGCATTGATAAGTCTTATATCACCAAAAAACAATTGAATGATGCGACCTTCATCATTGCTTACCTGGTCATGGTTACCATACAAAATCTTGTCAGGTTTTATTTTTGAAAAAACGGCAACTCCACTATATCCTTTTTTTTGAGCCGCAAACCAGTAACCGGTATAACCAAGATCCAGAATCGGTGAGAAGTCAACATTTGATTCTTCAGCTTTTGTTTCCTGAATACAGATAACATCTGCTGGATCTGTTTTCAACCAGTCTATAAATCCTTTCTTAATGGCCGCCCTTATTCCGTTAACATTGTAGGAGATGATACGCATGATTAATTTAAAGATGGCAAGTTAATCCTTTGTACAGGAAGCCTTATCTTCAAAACCCTAATTATGCATAAAATTTTAACCTGAATATGGAAACGCAGAAGCATTTTATTCCACCAAAAGAACACGTATACCTGGAAGGACCCAAAAGTCGCGGATATGAACTGGCATTTGCCTGGCGAGTATTTAAACAATTTATTAAAGGTTTCAGGGCTTTACACTTTGTTGGCCCCAGCATTACTGTTTTTGGTTCAGCAAGATTTAAAGAAGATCATCAATATTACAAAGCAGCCCGGTTAATGGGTAAAAGAATTTCTGATCTTGGTTTTGCAGTAATGACGGGAGGGGGTCCTGGAATTATGGAAGCTGCCAATCGCGGGGCATTTGAAAATGGTGGTAAATCGGTAGGCTGCAACATACAATTACCCTTTGAACAGGAGGGCAATCCTTATGTACAAACTTCTATTACATTCGAACACTTTTTCGTGCGTAAAGTTTTACTTACCAAATACAGTTATGCATTTGTTATTATGCCCGGTGGCTTTGGTACTATGGATGAATTTTTTGAAACCATTACTTTAATTCAAACCAAAACAGTAACTAACTTTCCAATTGTTATTTATGGAAAGGAATATTTTAAGCCTTTAAGGGATATGATTGACTGGATGTCTTTGGAAGGAACCATTTCAAAAGAAGACCTTTCACTGGTATTATTTACTGATGATGTGGAGGAGGCTATCAGTCATATACGCACATATGTTACAGACAATTATAAAGTAATGCCTCGTAAAAAATTATGGTGGCTGATAGAAAGAAAATGATATTCAATTTTACAAATAGAACAAATATGCGGTACCGTTATTTACTGAGAATTATAAAATAAAGAAATGACAGTATTTTTTAAAATTGAAAAAACACTATAAATAAAATAAATAAGGGTTGAAATGAATGAGCAAAAAATTGATACTATTATTTGGGATCTTGGAGGCGTATTGATCGACTGGAATCCCGCTTATGTTTTTGATAAGTTTTTTGATGATGAAGCAAAAACTAAATATTTTTTTGAAAACATATGTACCAGCGACTGGAATGAACAACAGGATGCGGGGAGATTGATTGCTGATGCAACCGACGAGTTGATTAAAAAACATCCGGAATGGGAGGAAGCTATAAAAGCTTATTATGGACGATGGACTGAAATGCTTGGCGGGCCTATAAAGGATACGGTTGACATTTTCAGGGAGTTAAAAGAAACAACAGACCTGAACTTTTATGCTTTGACTAACTGGAGTGGCGAGCTTTTCCCGGTTGCATTGGAACGCTACGATTTTTTGCATTGGTTTGTGTTTTAGTGATTCCTGCATCATCAGCAATTTTACTGATTAATTCTGCTTTGTTCATAATGTGATAGTTTTTAAGAATGTTTGTCTGCAACAAATGTAGACGCTTTTTCTAATCAACAAAACATTTTTTAATAAATTTTGTGCAATAATATTTTCTCAGAATCCGCATGGGATAAGGATTTTAGGCATGTAACCATTTTCAATGGTTGGGTGAGAGCAGCAGGGTGTATAGCTGAAATCCTTTCCTGCAAAGAGTTTCAGCATATTGCATTGTGAAATGCAGGCCAGTAAAGGTTTTGGATGCAGGGTTTAAAAATTAATCTTATCCACACTTAGTTCACAATCTCCAAATTTGTTGTATAAAACACAATACCCGTATTCCACTTTTCAGAAATTTTTTTCAATAACTGGTCAAGATATTGAGATTCAAATTGATTGAATTTAAAAATGGTGGACGCAAAATATTGAATAGCAAAGGTAGGGTCATCATTTTCCGGGCTGCTCATTAGCTTAAGTAACTGATGTTTTATAAAGCACCCTGTACCCATCATTGCTGGTATATGCTCCTGTTGAATCCATATTAACCATTCATCAAGAAGCTGCTTTTCCACCTGCATAGTTATATTATAAATAATGCCACTCGTTACTACAGGCATTTCAACATCAAAAGCCATTATATATTTATTTTAAGGTAAACCGGGCAGTGATCGCTGTGTTTCACTTCCGGAAAAATCTCTGCATCCATTATTTTATCTTTTAAAGGTTTGGTAACATTGATATAATCAATTCGCCAACCTTTATTATTCAATCTAACTGTTGGAAAACGCTGGCTCCACCAGCTATAACGGTGATGCTCAGGGTGAAATTCACGAAAGGTGTCGATCCAGTCATTCGCAAATAATTTATCCATCCAGGCTCTTTCCTCAGGCAAAAAGCCGGTTGACTTTTTATTCCCTTTTGGATCATGAATATCAATTTCTTTATGGGCAATATTATAATCACCACATAAAATAATTTTCGGCGTTTTCTTTTTTTCTTTTTTTAAATAGTTGAAAAATTCATCCAGCCACCGGTATTTAAACTGCTGCCTTTCATCTCCGGATGTTCCGGAAGGAAAATAAGCATTGATAAGTCTTATATCACCAAAAAACAATTGAATGATGCGACCTTCATCATTGCTTACCTGGTCATGGTTACCATACAAAATCTTGTCAGGTTTTATTTTTGAAAAAACGGCAACTCCACTATATCCTTTTTTTTGAGCCGCAAACCAGTAACCGGTATAACCAAGATCCAGAATCGGTGAGAAGTCAACATTTGATTCTTCAGCTTTTGTTTCCTGAATACAGATAACATCTGCTGGATCTGTTTTCAACCAGTCTATAAATCCTTTCTTAATGGCCGCCCTTATTCCGTTAACATTGTAGGAGATGATACGCATGATTAATTTAAAGATGGCAAGTTAATCCTTTGTACAGGAAGCCTTATCTTCAAAACCCTAATTATGCATAAAATTTTAACCTGAATATGGAAACGCAGAAGCATTTTATTCCACCAAAAGAACACGTATACCTGGAAGGACCCAAAAGTCGCGGATATGAACTGGCATTTGCCTGGCGAGTATTTAAACAATTTATTAAAGGTTTCAGGGCTTTACACTTTGTTGGCCCCAGCATTACTGTTTTTGGTTCAGCAAGATTTAAAGAAGATCATCAATATTACAAAGCAGCCCGGTTAATGGGTAAAAGAATTTCTGATCTTGGTTTTGCAGTAATGACGGGAGGGGGTCCTGGAATTATGGAAGCTGCCAATCGCGGGGCATTTGAAAATGGTGGTAAATCGGTAGGCTGCAACATACAATTACCCTTTGAACAGGAGGGCAATCCTTATGTACAAACTTCTATTACATTCGAACACTTTTTCGTGCGTAAAGTTTTACTTACCAAATACAGTTATGCATTTGTTATTATGCCCGGTGGCTTTGGTACTATGGATGAATTTTTTGAAACCATTACTTTAATTCAAACCAAAACAGTAACTAACTTTCCAATTGTTATTTATGGAAAGGAATATTTTAAGCCTTTAAGGGATATGATTGACTGGATGTCTTTGGAAGGAACCATTTCAAAAGAAGACCTTTCACTGGTATTATTTACTGATGATGTGGAGGAGGCTATCAGTCATATACGCACATATGTTACAGACAATTATAAAGTAATGCCTCGTAAAAAATTATGGTGGCTGATAGAAAGAAAATGATATTCAATTTTACAAATAGAACAAATATGCGGTACCGTTATTTACTGAGAATTATAAAATAAAGAAATGACAGTATTTTTTAAAATTGAAAAAACACTATAAATAAAATAAATAAGGGTTGAAATGAATGAGCAAAAAATTGATACTATTATTTGGGATCTTGGAGGCGTATTGATCGACTGGAATCCCGCTTATGTTTTTGATAAGTTTTTTGATGATGAAGCAAAAACTAAATATTTTTTTGAAAACATATGTACCAGCGACTGGAATGAACAACAGGATGCGGGGAGATTGATTGCTGATGCAACCGACGAGTTGATTAAAAAACATCCGGAATGGGAGGAAGCTATAAAAGCTTATTATGGACGATGGACTGAAATGCTTGGCGGGCCTATAAAGGATACGGTTGACATTTTCAGGGAGTTAAAAGAAACAACAGACCTGAACTTTTATGCTTTGACTAACTGGAGTGGCGAGCTTTTCCCGGTTGCATTGGAACGCTACGATTTTTTGCATTGGTTTGATGGCCGTTTAGTAAGCGGCGACGAAAAGACAAGAAAACCATTCAGGGAAATTTACCAGCTTATTTTAGATCGTTTTAATATTGAACCATCCCAGGCTTTATTTATCGATGATAATTTGCGCAACATAAAAGCCGCTGAAACTTTTGGATTACAGACGATTCATTTTAAGGATCCAAAACAGTTAAGAGAAACCTTGTCTGGGAAAGGATTGTTATAATACCGACTATGGGAAAAGGGTCTTAATTATGTAAATAAATTGAAAAGATTTTTAATTTATTTGACCAATTCTGAAAGCCTAAATAAATCCCAGCAATCAGATTTTTGAAAGCATAAATTGGTTTAACTTGATAATACTTCAAAACTTTCTGACATGCAAAAGTTATTATTCCTCTTAACCTTTTTATTGATACTGAACATTGGCTACAGCCAGTTTAAAAATTTAAAAGATAAAGTATTGGGCGATAAAAGTCCCATCGGCAGCCTGGTTAAAAAACCACCTGCCATAAGCACCAATTTTGATGATGATGTAAAAATGGAGGGCTCATTGCCCGCCGATTTTGGAAACGATAAAGAATACTTTCCATTGTATAACGCCCGGCGAAGCGCAAGCGACGGATTTGTTTTGTGCCCGGGGTTTTATGAAATGACCAATATGAGTTATTGTCTGAAAGCCGGTACGTATGGCCCCAGTGCAGGTGACGGTTATATGTATGCGCCAACAGTTGGAAAGATGGATGATATCATCAATGCTATTTTATACGCTCATGAAACCCAACATGCGGAAATTCCACAAAGAGATGTGCAGGTATTATTATGGGCCATTATTGCAAAGGCAAAATTTAAGAACCTGGGTGGCAAAACTAAATTAGTGGCCGGGTTGTTATTGACACCCCAGCAGATCGTAAAACTAAATGGAGGTATGGTTGAAACGCTTGGCGACGAAGCATTAAGCCGTAACCTGGTAGATTTACCAGCCCCGGTAAGAGCAGTGATGGAAGCGGAAAATAAAATACGCAGTATGGTTGAAAGTGGTATTGATGAATTTGAAGCATTTGAGCGGGTGGCTATAATGGCAGGCATGGCGCCCAATGATCATCCGGAAGTGGTTAGAGGTATGTGGGCACTTCATCCCGACGAATATTATATCCGGTATATGCCCAGCGGCTATTCAAGAACCCATGTACAGATTTATGTTCCGGAAAATAAAGGAGAAGTATTGTATAATGCCATTGGTACCATTGCATGTCCTGCCAATACAGGAGCACAAAGGCTTGCACAAACCAATATTAAAATTGCAACCAGTGATGGAAAAGCTGCTGATCCCTGTAACGCAACGGCTTCAATAAAATAATAAATCCAACAGTCATAGATATACTAAAAGCGAAGATCATCTTCGCTTTTAGTATTTTCATATCATTCCAAAACAGGTCTCAGCCATCTTTCCATTTCGTCTGCAGGTATTTGTTTCCTTGCGGTATAATCCTTTAACTGGTCCTTCCCAATTTTACCAACACCGAAGTATTTACTTTCGGGGTGGCTAAAATACCAGCCACACACAGATGCTGCGGGATACATGGCCAGTGATTCTGTTAACTGGATGCCGGCATTTTCATAAACATTCAATAATTCAAAGAGTTTATATTTTTCTGTATGATCAGGACAGGCGGGATAACCGGGCGCCGGCCTGATGCCCTGGTAACCTTCTTTCACCAGTTCTTCATTGCTTAGGTTTTCATCTTTTACATAACCCCAGAATTCTTTCCTCACTTTTTCATGTAGCAGTTCTGCAAAGGCCTCCGCTAACCGGTCAGTAAGTGCCTGCAACATGATCTTATTATAATCATCATGATTATCCATAAACCGTTTTAAATGCGGTTCAATACCATGTATACTAACCGCAAATGCACCCAAATAGTCTTTTTTGCCAGTAGAAGCAGGCGCTATAAAATCAGTTAATGAAATATTGGGTTGTCCGGCTACTTTTTTTATTTGTTGCCTGAGCGATTGCAATTGAATATTTCCTTCACCGGTTTTTAATTCAATAGTATCATCATCAATAGCATTTGCTTCCCAAATGCCGATGACTCCCTTCGCCTGTACCCATTTTTCATCAATGATCTGTTGCAATAAAACCTTCGCATCGTTGTAAAGTTTGGTGGCTTCTGCTCCAATAACTTGATCACTTAAAATCTGCGGAAACTTTCCATGCATTTCCCATGCTATGAAGAATGGCTGCCAGTCGATGTATGAGGCTATTTCCTTTAAATCATAATTGTCGAAAGATTTAACGCCTGGAATTGCCGGAGTGGGCGGAGCATAACTATCCCAATTAATTTTTATTTTATTTTTCCTGGCTTCTAAATAGCTTAGGTATTGTTTGATGGTTTTTTTCTTGTTGAAGTCTTCACGCAATTTTTCATATTCATTGCTGATGTTGTCCAGGAAATTTGCTTTAAGATCTTTATTCAATAAACTACCGGCAACGCTAACACTGCGTGATGCATCCAGCACATGAACCACACCGTGGTCATATTGTTGGGCAATTTTAATTGCTGTGTGCATTCTCGAGGTAGTGGCGCCGCCAATCATCAAAGGCTTTGTCATTCCTCTTCTTTTCATTTCGTGGGCAACATGGACCATTTCATCCAGGGAAGGTGTTATCAATCCACTGAGCCCGATAATATCTGCTTTTTCTTTTTCTGCCGTATCCAGTATTTTGTCGGCAGAAACCATCACGCCCAGGTCCACTACATCATATCCGTTACAACCTAATACAACACCCACTATATTTTTACCAATGTCGTGCACATCTCCTTTTACAGTGGCCAGTAAAATTTTGGCAGCACCCGCACCTTCTTCGTTTTCAGTTCCGGCGGCAATATGCGACAGCCTACGGTCTTCTTTTTCTTTTTCAATATAAGGCGTAAGAACAGCTACACTTTTTTTCATAACCCTGGCACTCTTTACCACTTGTGGTAAAAACATTTTACCGCTTCCAAACAGGTCTCCCACCACATTCATTCCATTCATCAGCGGACCTTCAATAACATCCAAAGGTTTTGGATATTTTTGTCTTGCTTCTTCGGTATCCGCGTCAATATAATCGGTAATGCCATTTACCAGTGAATGTGTTAGTCTATCTTCCACCGATCCTTGTCTCCAGGCTTCGTTTTTTACTTCTCCTTTTTCTTCAGCTTTTACTGTTTCGGCAAATAATAATAATCTTTCGGTTGCATCATCCCTGCGATTAAGTATAACGTCCTCGCATAGTTCTTTTAATTGCGGTTCTATCTGGTCGTAAACAATCAGTTGCCCTGCATTTACAATGCCCATATCCATACCAGCTTTTATGGCATGATATAAAAATACAGCATGCATAGCCTCTCTAACGGGCTCGTTACCACGAAAAGAGAAGGATACATTGCTTACGCCGCCGCTTATTTTTGCCAGTGGCATTTTTTGTTTGATTTCCCGGGTGGCTTCAATAAAATCAACGCCATAATTATTGTGTTCTTCTATACCTGTTGCAATGGCAAATATGTTGGGATCGAAAATAATATCTTGCGGATCATAACCAACCTGTTCAATTAATATTTTGTAGGCTCTTTCACAGATCTCTACTTTTCTTTCTTTGGTATCTGCTTGTCCTTTTTCATCAAAAGCCATAACGATAACGGCTGCGCCAAATGCCTGGCAAATTTTTGCCTGTTCAATAAATTTCTCTTCTCCTTCTTTCATGGAGATGGAGTTAACGATGCATTTCCCCTGCACACATTTTAATCCAGCTTCGATGATAGAAAATTTAGATGAGTCGATCATGACCGGGATCTTCGCGATATCCGGTTCTGCCTGTAACAAATTGAGAAATGTGGTCATGGCTTTTTCTCCATCAAGCAGGGCATCATCCATATTCACATCCAATATCTGGGCACCACTTTCAACCTGCTGGCGGGCAACACTCAATGCTTCTTCATAGTTATTGGATCGGATCAACCTGGCGAACTTTTTTGAACCGGTCACATTTGTGCGTTCACCAACATTTACAAAATTACTTTCTGGCCTGATGATCAGTGGTTCCAGTCCGGAAAGTTTTAAGTATGGTTTGATAGTATTCATAGATAATTTAAAAGTCAAAAGTTAAAGGTCAAAAAGCTAAAAGGTGCAAAATTTATTTGTTTCATTTTCCATTTTAAATTTTGCATTTATAAAACTTTATAATTGCGATTCAACGACCGGTAATTCCCGGGGTTTTATTTTTTTAACGGCATCCGCAATATGACGGATATGCTCAGGCGTAGTTCCGCAACAACCACCTACGATATTTACAAAACCTTCTTTGGCCCAGTCTTCTAAAAAATGTGCTGTTTCTTCTGGTTGTTCATCATATTCTCCCATCTCGTTTGGGAGTCCTGCATTGGGATATGCCGAAGTAAAGCAACTGGCGATCTGGCTGAGTTCTTCAATATGCGGTCGCATTTCTTTGGCTCCCAATGCGCAATTCAATCCAACACTAATGGGGTTTGCATGTTGAATGGAGGTGTAAAATGCTTCGAGTGTTTGACCACTTAATGTGCGACCGGATGCATCAGTGATCGTCCCACTGATCATAATCGGCAGGCCCCCCCCGCCCCCCAAGGGGGGGAGTTGGGAAGCACTCAAATTTATGGAGGAAGACGTATTGCTTTTGGGGGGTGGGGGGGCTTGAATAATTTTTTCCAAAACTTTTTCAGGATTATAAATCACCTCCTTATTTGTAAATTGGATTACTTCAAAGCCCTCTTCATTTAACCATTTTGTTCTTTCTGCATCGCTCAACTTGTTTTCGGGAAGCTGATGAATTAATCCATCTATTTCAATAATTAATTTTTTTGAAAGGCAAATAAAGTCCGCTATATACGCTCCAATGATATGCTGTCTTCTGAATTTTAAACCTTCTAATTTTTTACCTCTTAACAATTGCCATAAAATATTTTCTGCTTCAGTTGGTTGACTTCTGTACGTTTTTGCAAATTCTTTTAATAATCCATAAAGCATGGGATCTGCTGTTTGATAAGCCACCTCGCCCCCCGAGGGGGGGAGTTGAGATACACCAAGGAATTTTGAATGTGCAACTTTACCATTTTCTATAATTTCATGGAGATTCGAATTCTTTTCATCTTCCAAAATCCCCCCTCGGGGGGGTGGGGGGGGCCTTAATTGCATATATCGCTGCCTTCGCATTTAATGTATCAAAAATCGTTTCGATCAGCAACAGGTCTGCGCCGCCATCAATTAATCCTTTTACCTGTTCGGAATAAGCTTCAACAGCTTCATCAAAACTAAGTGCCCGAAAACCGGGATTATTTACATCCGGTGATAGTGACAGCGTTTTATTCATTGGGCCAATAGCACCTGCCACAAATTTGGGTTCTTCAGCTTGTTCAGGATGTTTGGTCTTAAATTCCTGAATAGCTTCTTTGGCTATGCGGGCCGCGGCTACATTTATTTCGTAGGCAAGGTCCTGCATCTGGTAATCGGCCAGTGAAACACGTTGTGCATTAAATGTATTGGTTTCAATAATATCAGCGCCTGCTTCCAGGTATTGCAAATGAATTTCTTTGATAATCTGCGGCTGCGTTAAACATAAAAGATCATTATGACCTTTTACATCTGTAGGCCAGTCTTTAAAACGCTCTCCCCGGTAATCGGCTTCGGTTAAATTATAACGCTGAATCATGGTACCCATCGCTCCATCGATCACCAATATGCGCTTTTTCAATTCTTGTTGAATCGTGTTCATATAATAAAAATTTTTACTTACCGGGTGCGTTTGATGATGCCTTAAACTTCACTTCTACCTCCGCTAAAGCGGGGTGCTGCATTAGTATTCATTGCTGAATATTTGTATGCAGCTACCGACCGTTAAAGCGGGGTGCTGCATTAGTATTCATTGCTGAATAATGGTATGCAGCACAAGAGTGCGACCCCGGTTCAGTCCCCGATAATTATCGTGAACTCGCCGGGGCAGGTGCAAGGAACGCTGACCAGGGACCTGTTGCCGGGAACAAAAAAAGAATGATATATAAAACGGAAAGGAAACCTGTAAAAAGTCTCTTTAGCGTTTATTAGTTCGATTTTTGAAACCGGGGAAACAGGCTGAACAATAAACAAATCCACCTGGTAAGGGTGCAAAGGTAAGTATGAATAAGCAATAAAAGATGCGTATTGGATTAATGACTGTTTGCCACGTAGCTTTCAACCGGAAGGCGGTTTTGCAGGCTGCGAGCCAGCGTCAATTCATCTGCATATTCCAACTCTCCGCCAAAGGCAATGCCGCGGGAGATGGTGGTGATGCGGATCGTATGCGGTTGTATTTTTTTCTGAATATAAAAAATAGTAGTGTCGCCCTGGATGGTTGGACTAAGCGCAAAAATAATTTCCTGCACCTGGTCTTTTTGAAGGCGGTTAAGGAGAGATTCAATTTTCAGCTGATCGGGGCCTATACCATCGAGCGGGGAAATAACACCTCCTAAAACATGGTAGGTGCCATTGAATTGCTGCGTGCTTTCAATAGCAATGACATCGCGGATATTTTCAACCACGCAAATAACTTCCTGCTTGCGCATGGAGTTGGCGCAGATGGAACAGATGTCACCATCGGCTACATTGGCGCAGCGATGACAGAATTTTATTTCGCTGCGCATTTTAGAAATGATCTCGCCAAAATGCTGTACATCTGCAGTTTCCTGTTTTAATAAATGCAGAACCAGGCGCAAAGCCGTTTTTTTTCCAATACCCGGCAGGCGGGCAAATTCGTTGACGGCGTTTTCCAGAAGTGCAGAAGAAAATTGCATGTTGCAAAGATAACCCGGGCTTCTGAGTGTTGTGAATTTTAAAGTTCATTTTATCAAAACCCGGGTTATTTTATACCGATTGGATTTCATAGTTAGTCCAACCGGAATTTACCAAAGCCAACCGCACAAAGCCTTTGTTGAATTTCAGCCCCGGCATATTGGACTAATATGAAATTCAGTTTGGTATCATATTATTTTTTGGCGATGCGGTACAGTTTGCCGCCATCTGTTACGGCGTATAAGGCGCCATCATTTCCCTGCGTTATATCCCTGAATCTTTCACCTTCATCAGCCAGTAATCTTTCTTCGCCGGTTACCCGGTTATTTTCAATGACCAAACGTGCAATATGCTGGCTGTTCAATCCTGTGATAAATAAATTATTTTTCCATTCCGGAATTGCATCGCCAGTGTAAAAGGACATACCACTGGGTGATAATACAGGATCCCAATAATAAACCGGTTGTTCCATTCCTTCTTTTTGGGTAATGCCTTCGCCGATGGTCCCTCCGCTGTATTCAATACCATAAGTTATGGTTGGCCAGCCATAATTTTTGCCCGGTTGAATCAGGTTTAGTTCATCGCCACCTTTGGGACCAAATTCATTTTCCCAAAGATCACCGGTTACGGGATGAAATGCCAACCCCTGTACATTCCGGTGTCCATAGCTGTAAATCTCGGGTCTTGAACTGGATACGGTTGGATTGCCAGGCGCAGGCTGCCCATCAGGTGTGATACGAATGATTTTGCCCAAACCGGAATTTACATCCTGTGCCTGTGGGCGGGTTACTTTATCAGAACGTTCGCCAGTGCTGAATATAATGTTGCCGGTTTTATCGAAAAGAATCCTTGAACCGTAGTGCAGGTTACCGTTATAGGCCGGCGTAGCGCGGTAAATAACGGTTGCATTTTCCATTTTTGTTCCATCATCCGATAATCTTCCTTTTGCAACAGCAGTTAGATTTCCGCCAGATGTATTTTCAGAAAAAGTCCAGTATACCATCCGGTTACTGGCAAAAGAAGGGTCAAGAGTAAGACCCAATAAACCTCCCTGGCCATTTGAATTTACTTCCGGAAGTCCAGTAATTGCTGCACTAACTTCACCCGTTTGGGTTGCAATACGCATGGTGCCGCCTTTTTCAGTAATAAGTAAACGGCCATCAGGCAGGCTTGTAATGCCCCATGGTTTTTTTAGATCACTGGTCAATACTTTTCCTTCTATAGGGGTATTGGTTTTTACACTGCCAATGCGGGTTTGCCCGGCAAAGGCCGGTTTATAATCGGTGACGGGTGATTTGGTTTCTACCGGGTTGCTACTGGTATCTGAAC
>MWWA01000203.1_pt1 | contig 17732 bp, 17 predicted proteins | sample 1047341 | NCBI WGS metagenome assembly MWWA01 (sample SAMN06349978, study PRJNA376086) | soil metagenome | isolation source: MS5-1 sample Antarctic (ecotone) soil | place: Antarctica | collected 2015-01-13
GTTCAATGCCCGCCCTGACCTGCTGCTTTGCGGACGTACTGTGTTTGGCCATAATCCTGCTAAAGGGAAAAGGAAAAGAAAAAGCAGAATAACAGAAAAGCATTAATACCCCTGCCCCTGGTTCGCCAAAACAAAAAGAACAGAAACAACAACAGCAAAAGGTTGACCTCCACTGCCGCGGCCAGGGAAAGTAAATGTCTTACATCTGTGGGAAAGGGTCTTAATACACTCAGGCTGAATGCTTGTGGGGCATGGGTGATAAATCCAGCCAGGTTGGGAGGTACTTTTTTCACCTCAACGGCTGAACCTCCGCCAAGGGACATGAATTCTTCCTGTTTGATGGCTACAGCATTTGGAAAATCCAGTTTTGGATGAATGAATTTTCCTGTAAAAAAAACGATGAGAAAAAGAAGGTAGGCAGCCGAAAAAACAACTACCGGACGAAATTTCAACCTGCTGGCCAGCACCCACGTAATTAAAGCTCCTAAGAGCGGGAGCATTAAAAAGTTTCTCAAAGCAAGCACAAGTCCCAATCCTAATAAAATAGATAGAATTGCGCCTGCCGTAAATCTATTTTTTTTAAGTCCAAAGTAAAAGTTGTAGGCAACAATGGCAAAACCTGTAAAGATCAGTCCATCTTTATGAAGGCCACTTGTCCAGTATAAAAAAGAAGGCACCAGGAAAGTGGCCAGCAGCACCGGGATCTTTTTATAAGGAAATTCTTCCCGCATCACTCTGTAGATCGCCACAGGTCCGAACAATGAAAAAAAGCTGAAGAAGATCAGGTTCGTATAATAATTCCCGAAACTGAAAAGGTTGAATAGGGCAAGGATCTTTATAAAAAAGTTAGCCTTAAAATCATTCCACCATGAATTTTTGGTTACCAGGAAATTCGAAAATCCGTTTTCGTAATTATTCCGGAAGAGGCTCTGAAAAAATTCAGCAGGATCAGATTTAAGTACCTGGTATTCCTGGATGCTTTCGTAATGATAAGCCCAGGTATCTACCATTTGAGCGAGGTTACCGTAATACACCCCGATCCAGCCATAAAATATCCCTGCCATAACTTTCAGCAGGAAGAATATGATCAGTTGTGAAGAAGTGAGCCCCGACTTTTTAAAAAAATTAATTTTTGTAACCAGCCAGGCACTAAAGATCAGGTATGCAGCGAACAGCAGGTGCTCCAAATTTGTTCAGGTTTTCCTGCACAAAATAGAGTTTTTTGTTCACCTCCTGCAATTCCAGCCTTTGTAAAAGCTTTCGTTAGCCACTGCAATAAGAATTTGAAAGTGAAGAACCCGAATTTTTTCTTTCTTCCGCAGACCTTAGCTTTGCGGGCCATGGAGATCACAGCAAAAACCGCCAGGCAGTTAAGATTAACCGAAGAAGAGTTCGAACTTATAAAGCAAAAGCTGGGTCGTACCCCAAACTTCAATGAATTATGTGCTTTTTCCGGTATGTGGAGTGAGCATTGCAGTTATAAAAATTCCATTAAATGGTTAAAGACCCTCCCGCGCGATGGAGAGAAAATGCTGGTAAAAGCAGGCGATGAAAATGCGGGTCTTATGGATATTGGCGATGGTTATGGTGTGGTCTTTAAAATCGAATCGCATAATCATCCTTCCGCCATTGAACCATTCCAGGGAGCAGCCACCGGTGTTGGCGGAATTCACCGCGATATTTTTACTATGGGCGCAAGGCCCATTGCTGCATTGAATTCCCTTCGATTTGGTGACCTGAAAGAACAAAAAACGCAACATCTTTTAGCTGGCGTAGTTCATGGCATCGGACATTATGGTAATTGTTTTGGCGTGCCAACTGTCGGGGGTGAAATTTATTTTGAAAAATGTTATCATACCAACCCATTGGTGAATGCCATGAGTGTTGGTATTGTAAAAGCAGGTAAAACCATATCAGCCACCGCAGCCGGTGAAGGGAATCCGGTTATGTATGTGGGAAGTGCCACTGGTAAAGATGGAATTGGCGGCGCTTCATTTGCTTCGGCGGAGATTACTGCAGAAAGCACCGGAGAACTTCCTGCAGTTCAGGTGGGAGATCCTTTTCAGGAAAAAAAGTTGCTGGAAGCTTGTCTTGAAGTTATTGAAACGGGAGCCGTAGTGGGAATGCAGGATATGGGTGCCGCAGGTATCATCTGTTCCACGGCAGAAATGAGTGCGAAAGGTGAAGTGGGCATGCGCATCGATCTTGACAAAGTTCCTACACGCCAGTCAAATATGAAAGCCTGGGAATTGTTGCTGAGTGAAAGCCAGGAGAGAATGTTACTCGTTGTTGAAAAAGGAAAGGAAAACCTTGTAAAAAAAGTATTTGATAAATGGGATCTTGAAAGTGCTGTAATTGGCGAAGTAACGTCAGATAAATTACTGAGTTTTTACATTCATGGTACACTGGAGGCCCAGTTGCCCGCCGATGAACTGGTTTTGGGTGGTGGTGCACCGCAATACGACAGGGAATACAAAAGACCTGCTTATTTCGATGAGATAGAAAAATTCAATGCAGTTGATGTTCCGGTACCAGAGGATCTGAAGGGTTTGGCTAAAAACCTGGTACAACTTCCAACGATAGCTTCAAAAAGATGGATATATAATCAGTACGACAGTATGGTAGGCACTGTAAACGCATCTACAAACGCGCCTGCTGATGCTGCCGTTGTTTTGGTGCATGAAACCGGAAAGGCACTGGCGATTACGGTTGATGTTAACAGCAGGTATGTACATGCAGATCCCTATAAAGGCGCAATGATCGCCGTTGCCGAAGCTGCAAGAAATATAGTTTGTACAGGTGGTATTCCTTTGGGTGTAACCAATTGTTTAAATTTTGGAAATCCGTTTGACCCTGAAGTATATTACCAGTTTGTGCATGCGATAAAAGGGATGGGCGAAGCCTGTTTAAAATTCAATACGCCTGTAACGGGTGGAAATGTGAGCTTTTATAACCAGAATCCTGATGGCCCTGTTTTTCCAACACCAACGATTGGAATGGTAGGATTGATCAATGATCCTTCACGCAGCATGACGATGAGTTTTAAAAATGAAGGCGATCTTTTATTTATTCTTGGACCAGTGAACGATGACATCCATTGCTCTGAATATCTAAACAAATTAATGGGTGTTGCATATTCCCCGGCACCCTATTTTAATTTGGAGGAAGAATGGACGATACAGCAGAAATTGTCTGAATTAATTCGAAAAGGACTGGTAAATGCTGCACATGATATCAGCGAAGGCGGACTTTTTGTTGCCCTCTGCGAAAGTGGATTTTATAATGATCTGGGTTTTGCTGTGCACTCCATTCCGGGCATACGAAAAGATGCTTTTTTATTTGGCGAGGGACAAAGCCGGATATTGGTTACAGTTGCTCCTTCAAATGCGGAAGACTTTAAAAACACGGTAAAAGAGCTTCCTTTTTATGAAATAGGGAAGGTACAAAAAGACAGCATCACCATTGACGGAGCCAACTGGGGACCGATAGTTGATTGGAAGATTGCATATAATACTGCATTGGAAATTATGCTTGGCGGGCATATGGTTGCATAGGTTGCTTTTAGTAAATAAACTTTCATATTACCCTACCAAACCTCCAAACCCATCCTCTCGTATTTACAAAGGCTATCCAATCAGCATCCCTTGCTGGATAGCAAAATCGAACTGGTTAGTAATGATGTTCAGGCTTTTTCCACAACCTTGTTAAAACCTTTATAACCACCCCAAATTTTACTTAGGTTTGCATGACCTCCCGGAAGTTTTTGACCATTCCGCTGGTCATACGTGATACGGTAGCCGTTGATCGTGACCCGAACTAAAGATCCGGCCAATGCCCATCTCCAGGTTCATTCAGCAATAAACAAGAACAATTGAATTTATGGCCAAGTATATTTTTGTTACCGGTGGTGTAACTTCTTCATTAGGAAAAGGCATTATTGCCGCTTCATTAGCAAAACTGTTACAGGCAAGAGGTTTGCGTGTGACCATTCAAAAACTCGATCCATATATCAATGTGGATCCGGGAACTTTAAACCCTTACGAACACGGCGAATGTTTTGTAACAGAAGATGGTGCGGAAACCGATCTGGATCTTGGTCATTACGAAAGATTTCTCAACATCTTTACTTCCCAGGCAAATAATGTGACTACTGGTAAGATCTACCAGACCGTAATCAACAAAGAAAGAGAAGGCGCTTATCTTGGTAAAACCGTTCAGGTGATCCCTCATATCACCGATGAAATTAAAAGAAGGATGTTGTTGCTTGGCCAGCAAAATGAATTTGACATCATTATTTCTGAGATCGGGGGAACGGTTGGTGATATTGAATCTTTGCCTTACATAGAAGCCATCCGCCAGCTACAATGGGAATTGCCTGATGAAGACCTGCTGGTGGTTCACCTTACTTTGATACCTTATTTAAAAGCCGCCAGGGAATTGAAAACAAAACCAACGCAGCACTCCGTAAAAATGCTGAGTGAAAGCGGAGTGTTTCCCGACGTAATTGTTTGCAGAACAGAAGAGCCACTCAATCAGGAAATCAAAAGGAAGATTGCCCTTTTTTGTAACGTAAAAGCTGAAGCAGTAATTGAAGCACCCGATGCAAGTACCATATATGAAGTGCCTTTACTGATGATGAATGAAAAGCTTGATCTCATCGTATTGAAAAAATTGAACATTACTGAATTCAGCGAGCCTGATCTTTCACGCTGGAAAGAATTTCTTGATAAACTGAAATATCCTAAAGCCAGGATCAACATCGGGCTGATTGGAAAATATGTTGAACTGCAGGATGCTTACAAATCCATCCTCGAATCTTTTGTTCATGCGGGTGCAGTGAATGAATGCAAAGTGCAGGTAATCCCCATTCACTCTGAATTTATTACACCTGAAAATGTTTCTGATAAACTGAAAAACCTGGACGGCTTATTGGTTGCCCCGGGATTCGGCTACCGTGGTATTGAAGGAAAGATCACGGCTGTAAAATTTGCACGCGAATCTGGATTGCCTTTCTTTGGAATATGCCTTGGAATGCAAATGGCGGTGATCGAATATGGCCGTAATGTGCTGGGTATAACAAATGCCCAGTCAACAGAAACCGATCCTGAAACTTCCGAACCCGTTATCGACATGATGGAAGAACAAAAAAAGATCACGGCAAAAGGGGGTACCATGCGCCTGGGATCATACCCTTGCAATATCAAACCCGGGACAGTTGCTTTTAAAATTTATGGAAGCCCGGTGATCAACGAAAGACACAGGCACCGCTATGAATTCAATAACAGGTACCTGCAACAATTTGAATCCGGTGGCATGACCGCCAGCGGGCTAAACCCGGAAACAGGGCTCGTGGAGATCATGGAAATTGAAGCACACCCGTTTTTTGTTGGTTGCCAGTTTCACCCTGAATTAAAAAGTTCTGTTGAAAACCCTCATCCTTTATTTATACATTTTGTAGCTGCAGCAAAGGCCCATAATGAAAAAAAACAGGCAACGCCCAATCCTTTGTTGCAAAGTGAAATGACCTGATCGGGCTTCAGTTTCCTTCATGAATCTTGTAGCTTCTGCCTATCTTTGCGGCCTTTAAAAGCCCGGTAAGCAGAGGTTTATTGGCAAAAAAACCCCATCAGATGAATTTTGACCGCAATACTGTTATTGGTTTTCTTTTTCTTGCCGTGTTATTCATGGGCTATTTTTACTTCAACAGCCAGCAACAGCAGGCCCACCTGAAAGACAAATTACGCCAGGACTCAATTGCACAGGCCAGTCAGCCACCGGTTCATATTTCACCAAGTCAGGATAGTCTGAACCAGGATACTGTTTCGCAACTTTTACCGGGAGGAGAATTTCAGCAATTTGGCCGCGGAACCGAACAACTTACCACGGTTGAAAACAATCTGATGAAAATTGTTTTTTCCAACCGTGGTGGCCAGCCAAAATCTGTTGAATTAAAAAACTTTAAAGCGCCAGACAGCTCGAATGTTAAACTGGCTTCCAGTGATTTTGACCAGGTAAATTATACCATTGTTCCTGCTCCCAATACTACAGCACAGGTAAGCAGTTTATATTTCCAGGGTGGAGCACCCGTCAAAAATGCAGATGGTTCCACTACCATTTCCTACTCATTGCCTGCTGAAGGCAAGTCAATCGTTCACCAGTTTATTGTAAGGCCTGAAAACTACATGATCGATTTTAATATTCTGATCAATGGAGTCAGTCAGCTGTTTACGAATAACACCATGAATCTTGTATGGCAGAATAAGGCCGTTCGTTTGCAAAAAGATCTTTCTTATGAAAAACAGCAGTCGCAGGTGAGTTATATGGTAGATGACGACTATGATTTCACTTCTTCCATGAGTTCAGACCGCGAAGAATTTACCAAACAGGTAAGCTGGGTAGGTGTAAAGCAACAGTTCTTTAATTCCACCATCATTGCTAAAAACAAGTTTTCTTCCGGAATGGTGGAATGGACCGCTCCACCTGAAAACGACCAGAATACAATTGTACAGGCAACCGCACATTTGAAATATGCATTGCCTGCCACTAGTGAAGCTTCGATTCCTTTAGCGCTGTATTACGGGCCTACTGATTATAAGACCTTGAAGCAGTATGGGAATGATATGGAGAATATGGTGAACCTGGGCAGCGGTGTTTTTGCTTTTGTAAAATATATCAACCGGCTCATCATCCTTCCTGTTTTCGATTTTTTAAGAACACTGACCTCCAATTATGGTATCGTGATCTTATTGCTCACACTATTTATTCGTTTATTGATTTCTCCACTCACCTATAAAAGTTACCTGAGTGGGGCGAAGATGAAAGCTTTACGCCCCGAGATCGAACAATTGAAGATGAAGTATGGTACCGACCAGCAGCAGATCAGCATGGAGCAAATGCGTTTATTCAGGGAAGCAGGCGTAAATCCTTTGGGTGGATGCATCCCGGGTTTACTGCAAATCCCGATCTTTTTTGCTCTTTATAGTTTCTTCAATGCCAATGTTGCCTTAAGAGGAGAAAATTTTCTTTGGGCAGATGACCTTTCACAATACGATTCCATTTTGGACTTTAGTTTCAACATCCCATTGTTTGGCGATCACCTGAGTTTATTTACCTTGCTGGCCGTATTTACCAGTTTTCTGATTTCGATTTATAGTATGAGTCTCACACCAGACCAGAGCAACCCGGTGCTGAAATACATGCCTTATTTCTTCCCGATCATTTTATTATTTGTTTTTAACAGTTTGCCTGCCGGACTTACCTGGTATTATACGGTTTCAAATATCATCACACTGATCCTTCAGTTCATCATTCAGAATTATATCATTAACCACGATAAGATCCTTGCCAACATTGAGTCGAACCGGAAAAAACCGAAGACAAAATCTAAATGGCAGGAAAAAATCGAACAAATGCAGGAACAACAAAAGAACATGCAGAGCAGTCAAAAAAGAAAATAATTAACATTTGATCCCGCTTATTTCAGGCGGGATTTTTAGTTAGACAACTAATAGTGATATTTGACTCGTCTAAGGAACGTTAATCAACATTATGAAAAAGCTAGTTTACCTATTGGTTTTAATATTTACGGTGCAAATGTCAGCAACTGCCCAGAAGAAATTTTCTGAAGGAACGTTGTATTACGATATCGTGATCAACACAGGGACAGACAAAACCCAGAATGCTGATTTCCTGGATGGTGCAACAAGTGCCGTTTACATCAAAGGGGCGAGGAGCCGTACGGAAATGGTGAGCCCTTTAGGAACCCAGTCTACAATTGTTGATGGTACAAAAAACCAGATCGTGATCTTAAAAGAATATGGAGAGCAGAAATTTATGATCAACCTGACTCCTGAAAACTGGAAAGACGCGAATAAGAAATTTGAGAATATAAAATTTACTACTGATCCTTCTGCCACCAAAACCATACTTGGATATAAATGCGCGAAAGCAGTGGGGATCCTCGAAGATGGCAGCAGTTTTACCGTCTGGTATACTACAGACCTGACAACAGATAATAAAGACTTTCAGTATGCTACAAGGAATCTTCCCGGGGTTGCGCTGGAATATGAAACTACCATGGAAAATTTAAAAGTTACTTATACTGTTTCCAGGATCAGTTTCAGCCCGGTACCTGCAGCAAAGTTTGATATCCCCAAATCAGGGTACAGGATCATGAATTACGAGCAAAGCAGGAAAACAGACTAACGGGAAGGGTTGAATTTGATCTTATCAAGTAAAACCCTCTTTTTCAAAGGCAGTACATAGGTAGCATTTCCTTTCTGAAAGGTAGTTACCGCATTGATCATGATAAACTTCTTCTCTGGAGCAATATTTAAAATATGATTGCTTCTGTAATTATAACCAGTTCTCAGGGAAAAAGTTTTAGAGGAAAGAGCAGAAGTTTTAGACGGAGTAGGTGTGGTGGTTTTATTATAGCTACCATCACCAAGTGTTGCAAAAGCCGCAAATGACAATGAAACGCAAATAACCGTAGCTATTTTTCTTTTTATTATACACCTGAATATGGTTGAATTGAGCTTCATGCTGGCACAAAGATAGTTTTAAATATTAACATAATTTCTACCATTCATCCTTTTCTTTTAGTTATTTATTAACGAGTGTGAGGAATAATTGTTGTTTAAACTTGGTAATATTTAACTGAAAGAATTAATTTGACTAAATAAATGACAAGTGACCCCTACCAGGATAAAGAAAGTATAGATGAGCTTTTGAAGTTATATAATAACCTTAAGAATGGTCATGCGGGCATTTTCCTGGAAGAAGATGCATTTGAAAAAATCATAGAATATTATGATGAGCAGGAGGAATTGAGCAAAGCGCTTGAGGCTGCTGATACCTCACTTGAATATTTTCCTTTTTCTGCTCCATTGATGATCAAAAAAGCAGATATTTTGCTTGCTTCCCGTAAATACCTTGATGCGCTGGATTTGCTGGACAAAGCAGAATTATTCGATGCGAGTGATATCAACCTTTACATCCTGAAAACAGATGCTTTTCTAGCTATGGATATGCAGGAAAGAGCAGTTGAATTACTGGAAAAAGCGGTCAGTTCATTTGAAGGAGAAGAAAAGGTAGAACTACTTTTTGAACTGGCAGATGTATATGATGATTATGAAGAATTTGATAAGGTTTTTGATTGTTTATCCGTTATATTGAAAGAAGAGCCAACGAATGAAGAAGCGCTCTATAAGATCTGTTTCTGGACGGATTTTACCGGCAGGAACGAAGAAAGCATTAAAATTCATAAACGGATTATCGATGACTATCCTTTCAGTGAACTTGCCTGGTTCAACCTCGCAGCGGCTTACCAGGGTTTAAAATTGTACGAAAAAGCCATTGATGCCTACCAGTACGCTTTGGCAATTGATGAAAAGTTTGACTATGCTTACCGGAACCTGGGGGATGCCTACATCAGGGTGAGAAAATACAGGGAAGCGATAGAGGCCCTGGAAAAGGTGCTGGAATTGTCAAAGCCGGAAGAGGTGATCTATGAAGCCATAGGTCATTGTTACGATCATCTGAAGAATTATGCGCAGGCAAGATTTCATTACCGTAAAGCCAGTCACCTGAATCCGGAAGACAGCAAACTGTTTTATAAGATCGCTTGTACCTATTATAACGAAAAGCAATACGGTAGTGCGATAAAACAATTAGAGTCCGCACTGAAGATCCAGAGGATGCAGCCAGAATACAACCTGCTCATGGGTGAATGTAAAATGCAGTTGAATGAAATCAAGGAGGCAGTTCAATACCTGTCGACCGCGGTAAGGGTGAGGCCTAAGAATATCGCTGGCTGGGAGGCGCTGATCAGGTGTTTGTATAATGCAGGTTTTTTGTCAGAGGCCCGGCAGCAGGCACTGGCAGCTTTAAGTCATTCCAACGGCAAACCGGTTTTTCTTTTTTACCTCAGTGCCATTCTTTTTTCGATGAATAAATCCAAAGAAGCCTTATTGTACCTCGAAAAAGGATTATCCTCAACTACCAGGCACCTCAAAAAATTTGTAGACCTGAATCCATCCATTCTCCGGAACTCTCAGGTTGTGGATCTCATTGCGCAGTACAAAAGAAACCGCAAAGGATAATTCTGGATGGATGACTTTTTACTTTCTTATTTTTGCGGCCAAATTACAAACGCCATCTTATGAATTTTAATCTTTCGCAGATTCCGGACCGGTTGTTAAAGTCAAGAACTTCCGGAATTACCATGGTCATGGATAAAGGGCTTAGTGTGAATGAAGCGAAAAATTTTCTTAGTGTTTGCCATCCGCACGTAGATATTATAAAGCTGGGATTCGGAACTTCTTTTGTTACACCCAACCTTGAGGAAAAGCTGGAAGTTTACCGCTCCTTTGAAATTCCAATTTACTTTGGAGGTACCCTTTTTGAAGCCTTCCTGATCAGGAACCAGTTTGATGATTATATTTCTGTGTGTAAGCAATATGGCATCAGCTATATGGAAGTGAGTGATGGTTCCATTGAAATTCCACATGCAGAAAAGTGTGGCTATATTGAAAAACTTACGCAGCATGGTATTGTGTTGAGCGAAGTGGGAAGTAAGGATGCCGCTCACATCATACCTCCTTATAAATGGATTGAATTGATGCGTGCGGAATTAAGTGCTGGTTCCACCTATGTAATTGCAGAAGCACGCGAAGCCGGTAATGTTGGTATTTACCGGGGTAGTGGTGAAGTTAGGGAAGGGCTGGTACAGGAGATCCTTACGCAGATACCTGCTGAAAAAATTATTTGGGAAGCACCCCAGAAAGCACAACAACTCTATTTTATTGAACTGATTGGTTGCAATGTCAATCTTGGAAATATCGCGCCTACAGAAGTCATTCCACTTGAAACCATGCGTATCGGGCTGCGTGGGGATACATTTCATCTTTACCTGAACAAGGAAAATGCAGGATGAGCGCATTTGGGCTGATAGGAAAAAGTTTAAAGCATAGCTTTTCCCCCGGCTATTTTAATGAAAAATTCAGAAAGCTCGGCCTGGTTGATCATTCCTACCAGGCGTTTGAACTGAATGCGATTGATGCGCTGCCCGGATTTTTAAAACAGCATCCGGAGTTAAAGGGACTGAATGTAACCATTCCATTTAAAAAGGAGGTCCTTCCTTTTCTTGATCAACAGGACGAACTAGTTTCCAGGTCAGGAGCGTGTAATTGCATTAAGATCGCTGATCAAACGTTAACCGGTTTCAATACAGACATTCCGGGTTTTCGTAATGCGCTTTTACCTTTACTTGAACCACAACATACAAAATCATTGATATTAGGCTCAGGTGGCGCGTCCATGGCGGTTAGGTTTGTGCTGGAATCAATTGGAATGGATTACCTGGTGGTATCAAGAAAGGAGCGAGAAGGTGTAATAAATTACCAAAGCCTGGATGAAACTATTTTAAATCAACACAATTTGATCATTAACACAACTCCACTGGGCATGTTTCCTTTAGTTGATGCGTTTCCTGAAATTCCCTATCATTTGATTTCAAAAAATCACCTGCTTTTTGATCTTATTTACAATCCACGGGAAACGGAATTTTTAAAGAAAGGAGCGGAGCGGGGTGCAAAAATTGAAAACGGATTCAGCATGCTGATCAACCAGGCGGAAGAAAGCTGGAAGATCTGGACACACTAATTCTTTTCAAACAGCATTATTGCTGCTTCCGGAAGGGCCACCACTTTTCTTTTGTTATAATCGAAACAGATCATTCCTGTTTTTGCAAGCACGATCATTTTATTTTCCTTGTTCATCAACCGGTAATAAATATCAAATCCTGCCCTGGTAAAATCCACCGCTTTTACGGAAGCTGATATAACATCACCATAAAACAGTTCATTTTTAAATTCAATGACCACATCACCCATGATCAGTGATACGCCTGACACATCCATTTCTGTAAAGCCCATGCTGGTTAAAAATTGCATACGCGCTTCATGGATGATGGAAAGAATGGAATCATTTCCCGCATGACCACCGTAATTGATGTCTGTAATGCGAACAGGAATTGTTGTATGAAAATTAAATTCCGCTGGCATTTGCAGTTTGATCCTGGGCATCTACAAGATTACTGATTTTCTTTTAGGTTGCGGAGGAGTTCAACGACTCCGGTAAAATCATTTGTAGTAGCATAAGCCGCGATCTTTTGCTGTAACTGTTTTTTTTCCTGCTGGCAGATCAGTTCTTCTTTAACGCAATTAAAAAACTCAAATAGTTTTTTTGACATTCTCATGGCCTGGCCATCACCATCGCTGTACACCATATATTTATCAACAGGAATGGAAGTAATGACAGTGGCTTTTTCTTTTGCCTCCGAAGGAACGAAGGCGTTTGCAAAGCTGATGTCCTCCATTTCCAGGTTGTTGATCATTGAGGTTCTTTTCCTTTTATCCCGGGGATTGTAATAATAATTTGCAGTTTGAATAGGATCATTTCCTGCATTTACAGCAGTTACCACTTCAATGCTGTTATAATCTGCAGCTCCATCTTCAATTGTTCCAGGAGCATCATTTACGGGTTGTGAAGGCTCAGTGGTTGTTTTTGATGGGGGCAGCGCTGTTATTATATTTCCGGAATCTGCAGGTTGGTTATCAGCCAGTAAAAAATAGGTAGTAAGCGCCAACACCAGAATGGCAGCTGCAGCGGCATATTTAGACAATGAGAAGATCCGGGTGGTTTTTTGTTGTTTGGGAACGGTGGCGAGGTTTTCTTCAATTTTATTCCAAAGTCCAGTGGGCGGAGTGGCTTCGTAATCAGCAAATTTATTTAAGAGCATTCCATTCAATCCTTCATCCAGTTGATTGCTGATTGCTTCCCATGCGGCTGCCGGCGGCTCTGGAGCATATTGCAATAATTTTTTCTGAAGTGCTGAATTCATTTTGACTTAGTATTTCTTTGCTGATCGATGTGTTTTTTTACAAGTTCCTGTAAAATCTGTTTTGCTCTTGATAGCTGCGATTTGCTGGTTCCTTCGCTGATTCCTAATTCCTCGCCGATCTGCCGGTGGGTGTATCCTTCCACTACATACATATTGAAAACCGTACGATAACCTGGTGATAATTGCTGAACAAGTTCAATAATATCTTTCTCGGCAAGACTGTCAAGCACCGAAAGATATTTCCCTTCCATTGTATTTTCTTCATAATCAGTAATTGGCTGCAGGTAGATCTTCTTCCTGTAATGTTCAATCGCTGTATTTACAAAGATCCTTCTGATCCAACCTTCGAAAGAACCTTCCCTTCTGAAACTACCTACTTTATTAAATACTTTAATAAATCCTTCCTGTAGAATATCTTCTGCTTCTTCCACGTTACCTGCATAACGCAGGCAAACTCCATACATTTTAGGTGCAAACTGCTGGTAGAGTTCTTTCTGCATTCTCCGGTCACCAAGGATGCATCCCTCGATTAAGTCGGAATCATTATATATAAGGTTGCTTGCCAGGATTAATTTCTATTTATATGTTCTGTTTCAAAAATGTTACCAGTGCACCCATTGCCCTGGCTCTATGGCTATAAAGGTTCTTTTCCTCCATATCCATTTCAGCAAAACAAATGGATGCCCCATCTGGTTGAAAAATGGGATCATAGCCAAAACCTTTTTCCCCTTTTGGCTGATAAAGGATCATTCCTTCACAAATTCCTTCAAAGAAATGTTCTTTTCCCTCAACAATCAAACAAATGACTGTTCTGAACCTGCCACTCCTATTGGTTTCATCCTTTAATTTAAATAAAAGCTTTTCAATATTATTTCTGAATTCTGGTTCATTCTGCGCATATCTCGCAGACTTTACTCCGGGCTCATTTTGTAAAGCATAGATTTCGAGGCCGGTATCTTCACCAAAACAATTTTCCCCCGTAAGTGCATAAATGGTTCTGGCTTTTTCTGCAGCGTTTTCCTGAAGGGTATCATAAGGTTCCGGAATTTCTATTTCAATTCCTGCTTCCTTTAATGAAAGCAACTTTAATGTTGCAGGTAATACCGATCTTATTTCTTCAACTTTATGTTGGTTGTTGGATGCAATAATCAGTTTCATTATAAATCAAACATGATTTTTAGACTGTTCCAGAATTTTGATTTCAATTCTTTGTCTGCTTCGAGGATTTTCAAAACAGGTGCATGAAGAAAGCTGGTCTGATCAAATGGCTGCACCTGGAATTCAGGAAAATGAAAAGGGAGGCCGAGCGCGTTAGGTTCAATACCAAAAGCGATCACCTTTTTGGATTTTAATTCACTGAAAGTGGCTTTTACTTCAGTTGGCGAAAGTTGATGCATGTTCAGGATCGCGACATCTGCAAGACTTAATTTACAGGCTGTAAGAATGTTGGTGAGAAAATTCAGTTCTTCATCACCCAAAAAAGGATGTTGATTTTCATTTACAAGGATCAGTATTTGGCGTTCATTTTTACCAAGATACCTGGGTGTTGAAGCTTGTATGTTTTTCCTGGGTAAATCTGGTTCAGCCTTTGCTGCATCTTCTTCAACCAGTACTTTCCCGTAAAAAGAAGATAACTGGTAATTTGTCAGGTTAAGATTGTTTAAACTCATGCCAGGGATGGTGCCGGTTGGGCTTTTTTTTGTTTCTTTGCTCGGCTAAATTAATCTATTATGCTTGCTACTATGGATATTGCTACAACTTTGGTCGAGCGCAGTAAACTGCAGGACCTTAATTTCCAGGATATTCCCTTTGGAAAATACTTCAGCGATCATATGCTGGAGGCGGATTATGAAAACGGGGAATGGAAAAGCGTGGAGATCAAACCTTATCAGCCTTTATTACTAAGTCCTTCCATAGCAGCATTGCATTATGGGCAGGCCATCTTTGAGGGAGTCAAGGCTTACAGGGATGTAAACGGTGAAGCCTTTATTTTCAGGCCCCAGGATAATTTCAGAAGATTCAATGTTTCCGCCGACAGGATGCAGATGCCCCATGTTCCTGAAGAAATTTTTATGGAAGGAATGAAGCAACTGGTGGCACTTGATCATAAATGGATTCCGGAAAAAGCGGATCATTCACTTTACATCAGGCCTTTTATGTTTTCTTCTGATGAGCTGATTGGTGTACGTCCTTCAGAAAAATACAAATTCCTGATCCTGTTAAGTCCAACAGGTCCTTACTATAATGCTCCGATGCGGATCTATGTTGAGGAACAATATGTGCGTGCCGTTCCGGGTGGTATAGGTTATGCGAAAGCTGCTGGAAATTACGGTTCTTCAATGTATGCTACCGCACTGGCAAAGAAAAAAGGTTACGACCAGGTTTTGTGGACAGATGCATTTGAACATAAATATGTGCAGGAGATCGGAACCATGAACGTGTTTTTCATTATAGGCGATAAGGCCGTTACACCGGGACTAGAACTGGGTACCATCCTTGACGGGGTGACCCGGAACAGTGCATTAACTATTTTGGCCGATATGGGGTATAAGGTGGAAGAGCGCCGCGTTCATATTGATGAATTGATGGAAGCATATAAAAATGGTGAATTGAAAGAAGTATTTGGAACAGGTACAGCAGCCACCATTTCTTACATAAAGGAACTGCGCTATAAAGATTTTACCATGAATTTCGATTGCGACAGCTGGAAAGCAGCCCCGAATGTTAAGAAAACGCTGAATGGGATCAGAGAGGGCAGGATTCCTGATAAATACGGATGGATGGTGAAAGTTCATTAGTTGGAACAGTCCTGCCATGTGGTGGGATTTTTTTTATCTGATTTACCTGGTTTAAGGTGGCCTTTGCCAATTTTAGTTTAAAAACCTAAAAATTTCTCAGGCCGTCCATCTTGAAATTCAAATCTTTCCCCTACCTTTGCCGTCCAAAAATTAAAGGTTCGTAATGCCTACAATTCAGCAATTAGTTCGTAAAGGAAGAGAGATTATTCGCGCCAAGAGCAAATCCAGAGCACTGGATAGCTGTCCTCAGCGCCGTGGAGTTTGTACACGTGTGTATACTACAACTCCGAAGAAACCGAATTCCGCGCTTCGTAAAGTAGCTAAGGTTCGTTTGACCAATAAAATTGAGGTAATCGCCTACATTCCGGGTGAGGGACATAACCTGCAGGAACACTCAATTGTGTTGATCCGCGGAGGTCGTGTAAAAGATCTTCCAGGAGTACGTTATCATATTGTACGCGGTTCACTTGATACTGCAGGTGTAAAAGACCGTAAACAAAGCCGTTCAAAATACGGTACCAAAAAGGATAAAGGCGGAAAAGCGCCTGCAGCCAAGAAATAATTAATTACTTAAAAGTAAATCTTTAAGATTCATAAAACAGATCCGTAAAAAGATCGAAAAATAGTGATACGATGCGTAAGTCACAAGCCAAAAAACTTCCATTAGCTCCAGATCCGCGTTATAATGATACGCTGGTAACCCGTTTTGTAAACAACATCATGTGGCAGGGTAAAAAAAGCGTTGCTTTTGATATTTTCTATAATGCGCTTGAAAGAGTTGCAAAGCAAACAGGTGAAGACGGATATGAGATCTGGAAAAAAGCCCTTTCCAATGTTACACCAGCTGTTGAAGTACGCAGCCGTCGTATTGGTGGTGCTACCTTTCAGATACCTGCGGAAGTGCGTGCCGACAGGAAGATCTCTTTGAGCATAAAATGGCTGATCCGTTTTAGCCGCGAAAGAAATGGCCGTAGCATGGCAGATAAGCTTGCCAATGAAATCGTTGCTGCTGCTAAAGGTGAAGGCGCTGCATTTAAAAAGAAAGAAGATACACACCGTATGGCCGAAGCCAACAAAGCTTTTGCCCACTTTAAAGTGTAACCGGTAATAAAATAGTAAAAAAAACCATCAGATTTCTGATGGTTTTTTTTGTTTTTATCCGTTATCGTTTTGAGATCCTGTTCCTGAGCCATTATCACCTGCCTCCACCATAGGTGAGGTTACACCTTCAGGAGTTTGTGAACCTGTACTCAGATCAGTTCCTTCATATTGATTACCTGCGCTCATTCCTGATCCGCCAGAGGAACTATTGCTGCCAGTGGAGCGCCTGCTGCCACCCCGACCACTGTTACTGTTCCTGGAAGTGCTCCGGCTGCCCGTGCGTGCACCGCCAGAGGATGCTGCACTACCTTTACTCGCTGCGCTGCTTCTTGTGGATTTACTTGCAGAAGCCATTCCGCGACCTGATGATCCCTTTGAAGAAGACGCTCCGGAGCTTTTCCTTCCTGCTGTTGATCCTGAAGAAGCACCACGTCCTGATTTGCTGGCACTCCTTGAGGAAGAAGAACCGCCCCTTAATGAAGAGGAACTGCTTTTGGAAGCAGGGCGACCTTTGGAAGATGAGGAACTGCGTTTAGTTGAAGCACCACCTCTTGAGGATTTCGTTGCGCCGCCTCTTGAAGACGATTTGGTTGCGCCGCCCCTCGAAGACCTTCCTTTAGAAGCCGTTTTTCCAGCTTTTGAAGAAGATTTTGCTGCACTTCGGCCTGTAGATGTACTACGGGAAGCAGCTCTTTTAGTAGATGTGCTCTTTGAAGAAGCTCCGCCTCTTGATGCACTTTTCTTAGCAGCAGTGCCACGACCTGAAGTACTGCGTTTGCTACTTCCTGAAGAAGAGGCACCACCTTTTTTAGCTACCCTTGTACGGGTTGTTTTGCTTGCAGATGCCAACCCTCTTTTAGCAGAAGGGAAGGTTCTTTCGAAGGTTGGATCAGAAGGATCTTTGTAAATACAGCGATTGAACATTACAG
>MWWA01000204.1_pt1 | contig 17713 bp, 21 predicted proteins | sample 1047341 | NCBI WGS metagenome assembly MWWA01 (sample SAMN06349978, study PRJNA376086) | soil metagenome | isolation source: MS5-1 sample Antarctic (ecotone) soil | place: Antarctica | collected 2015-01-13
AAGGTCGTTAAACAGTTCCGGGTTTTCAGATGAAGTACCATTATGAGAAAAATTGAATTTAATAAAACAGAATCCGCTGGAAGCAAAAGTTTTAGCCACCAGATCAAAATTTCCCCAATCCTTGAAACCGTTAAATCCATGCGCATAAATGATCACAGGACCTGGTTTCCCCTGATTATACGCGATGTCAAGTGCAATCGTTTTTTGATCAGCACCGGTTATGAAAATATTCTTTTCAATATGCATCATGCTTAAAAATAGATCGTCTCTGTCAAAATTATGAAATGGGGCGATCATTTAATTTGGATGAATTTCCAGTGAACGGTACAATCTTTTTAGCTTGCAGGAAATGTCTTTAATTACGCGGCAAAAATTCATTTTCTTTCTTGCCCGCTATGGTGCATTTTCCATAGGGATCATTTATGCTATGATCGGCACCATTGCCATGCTTTCTCTTCTAAAACTTAAAAAAGGAGGCGCAGATGAAGACAGTATCCTGGATCTTCTGGGAACTTTTGGAGCAGGCAAAATTTTTATCGTGCTGCTGCTAACAGGCCTGCTGTCTTATATTTTATGGCGCATTTATGAAGCCATTCAGGATCCGTATGATTTTGGAAATGATATAAAGGCACTTGCAAAGAGAGCAGGCATTGGCATGGGTGCACTGGCCTATGCCATTATAGGATACTCGGCCATAGAAGCCTTGCTCGGGATTGATCCGGATCTGCAGGGAAAGCCCGAAGAACAGCAACTCCTGGTGTCCAGGATATTTCAGTGGGTGGCAGGTGAATGGATCATAGCGTTTGCGGGAATAATTGTGGCCATTGCAGGAATTGTAGAATTTAAATATATGGCCAGCAAGGAGTATAAAGTAAGACTGAAAGTGGAAACACTTTCAGAAAAGCAGCGGAAATTTATCAGGGTGTTGGCATGGGCAGGACATCTTGCGCGCGCAGTCATACTTTGTATCATCGCCTATTCTTTACTTTCTTCTGCCTTCACTTCCAATCCTGGAAATGTATTAAACACAGATAAAGCATTTAATTTTTTGGGAGAAAGTATTCTTGGACATCCGGCTTTTGTGGTTGTTGCCCTGGGCACGATTTGTTATGGTTTATACATGTTCATGCTTGCCTGGTACTATGATTTTGACGCAACTGGTGCGTAAAAAACTTTTTATCATCTTAAAATCCCAAGGCTGCACATCAACGCGATTTTGTTAAAAGAAATTTTTTAACAAGCAGAACCATAATGCTGCACGATTTTGTATGAAGGCTGTAAAAAACCTATATGAAAAAATTATTTTTACCCATTCTTCTCGCACTTGTGCTGCCGATGTCATTTTCCTGCAGCAGTTCCAGGTTTGGAAATTATATATTAAATGAAGGAGATGCAGCAAGTGCAATCCGGCAACTCCTAGAAAATGGTGCCAGGGAAAGTTTACAAAGTGGATCATTCAGCAGAGAAACCATTATGGCTTCCATTTTTCCTGAATCCGTTAGAAAAACGCTGAATACTTTGAACCAGATCGGGTTAACAAACCAGATCAATCGTTTTACAACAACTTTAGGCACGGCCGCGGAGCAATCAGCACAAAAATCTATTCCGATTTTTGTTGGCGGCATACAAGGCATGAGCCTGACCAATGCCATTTCTATTGTCAAAAACGGCGGAACGGCCGGAACCGATTACCTGCGCCTGACCATTGGCGACAGCCTGAGAAGGGCATTGGTGCCCGTTATGCAGCAATCATTGAATGAATACAAACTCAATGACCAGTGGAATGATATTGCAAAACCCATCCAATCATTAACAGGGAACCTGGTCAATCTTGACCTTCCTACTTTAATGGCAGGAATGGTAAGTGAGGCCATGTTCAGGAAAATAGAAGAAAGAGAGCGTTTGATCCGTTCAGAAGCTTCAGCAAGGACGACACCTTTACTTCAAAAAGTGTTTTCCAGGGACTGGAATAACCTGTAAAAACCCAAAAAATGGGGGTTTCTACGTAACAGTTTGCTCCACCCGCTGTTGAAAATTTGTTAATCACTCCCTTTATACAATAATCCTAATGAACTGGCACAGAGTTGGCAAATACGGGGTATGAATAAACTTATACTATCTAAAACTTTATTTATGAAAAAGATCCTTTCCCTAATCGCTTTTGCAGGCGTTCTTACAGCATGTAATAACCCCCGCCCGGATGCTGCCAAGATTGAATCAGAGCAGCAGACCGTTGTATTAGACACTGCTGGTCTCGCACAGTTCCAGGCATGGAAGGCCCAGAATGAAATGGCCTTGATGCAGCAACAGTATGACCAGCAACAAAATAATAATAACCAGGTAGCTACAGCACCCGTTAGGCAGGCAGCTCCTGTAAGAAGAACTTCTTCCAGCGCAGCACGTTCAACCGGTTCCTCAACTGCGGGTACATCCCAGGCAGCTCAGAAAAAAGGCTGGAGCAAGGCTGCTAAAGGCGCTGTAATCGGAGGTGTTGCAGGTGGTGCAGCCGGAGCCGTTATCAATAAGAAAAACCGTGCCGTTGGTGGAGTAGTAGGTGGTGTGATTGGAGCCGGTGTTGGTTATGGTATCGGCCGGGCAAAAGATAAAAAAGATGGTCGCTATTAAGAAAACAAATTTAATTTCTGAAATGGGATGTAATGCATCCCATTTTTTTTGCCCTTACATGGCTTAGTTTTTTAATGATTTTGTTAAAGAGGATGAAGATGCCGCTGCTTAACTTTAAAAAATTTAAATTTACTCCTCACCAGACATGAACAGCGTATTGATCTATACTTTCCTTTTGAGCATTTCTCCTTTTGGAGAAGCACGGGCAGGTATACTATATGCATTTTTTAATGATGTTCATATATGGCTTGCCTTTACCATTGGCCTGGTAGCAAACCTCCTGGTGTATCCCCTCTTCATGTGGGTCATTGATACCTTTAACAGCAAACTCTGGCCCAATAGCCTTTATAAAAAAGGTGTGATCCGGTTGTCAAGGATCGCTAAAAAAAGCGTTGGAGGCAAGGTTGATAAATACGGTTTCTGGGGGCTCATGATCTTTGTTATGATCCCGTTGCCGGGAACTGGTGCGTATATGGGCACGATCGCTGCGGTGATCTTCCGGATAGAAAGAAAGAAAGCTTTCCTTGCCATCAGTATTGGTACGATCATTTCCTGTATTATAATGGCAGTTGGAGCTTACCTTGGAAGTGTAGGTATGGGTTTCTTCTGATCATCCATTTTTTTTCCTGAAAAAGCAAACTTGTAACGGAATACCGATTGAACCAGGCTTTAGTGATTGCAATCACACCAATAAAAAACTGCCCTTAGGCAGTTTGATCATTTATTATCAGTTTCCTTTTCATCCTCTGCTGGCTTCTTTTTCTTTTTGAATATTCCTTTCAATACCTGGCCCAAACCATTTTTCTTTTCTTCACCATCTTCAGATTCTATTTTGAGTTGATTGACTACTGTATCCTTTTTCTCCCGGGCGGCTACCTTAATTTCGGGCTTTTCAATCACTTCCTTTTGCTCTTTTTGTTCAACCGGATTATGTTTTAATTCCACATCATTTTTCACAGGTGGCAGCTCACTATTTTGTACCAACTCCTGTGCAACCGCAGGCTGAACTTTATTTTGGCGGCTCAAAGAAGCTGCCTTTATTGAAGCTGGAGCCTTTTGAGAAATAACGGTATCTGATACCTTTATGGAGTCCGCTATAATGGGTGCCATGGCGCTTGATTGATCTTCAGACTGATGTTGCTGAAGGGAAACATCCAAGGATTCTCCTGAAACCAGAGGCCTTTCGATGGCATTCATTGAAGCCTGGTTCTGCATCCAAATGTCCTTTCCGAACCATGCTCCCAGGATGAACAATATCATTACAGCGGCAGCAGATAAAGTCGCTACCGGAAATTTAAATTGCTTTTTATGGTAAACTACATTAAAGCGTTCATCCTTTAAATAATAGGGAGTTGCGGCGGCCTCAGTTTGCCATGAAACGGAATGTGATTGCTTTTTTTCAGCGGCCTGTTCCAAAACGCTCCTCCTGATCTCTTCAGCTCTTTGCTCCAAATCTTTTTTTGGCAGCGCATACCCATTATTGGAACTGTTGCGCACGGCAGGAGGTGGCGCTGGTTTCACTGGTTGCTGTTCCTTTTTCAGCTTCGACCTGTTGATGCTGTAAGTTGTTGTTAATTCCTCTAATTCATAGGGATGACACCAAATATTTCCTTCTCCTTCTACCCACACAAGGTCAGTTGATGTTAATTGTTGTAGCAATAATTCATCAATCGCATAAGGTCCGGTTTCCTTGTTATTTCTTAATAAATAATATCTTGATTGCATAACGGTAATTTTATTTATCCCTAAAGGCAGGCTATGCAATTTCATACGGTAGATGTATGCAAAAAACCCTGACACTCAATTATTATTACCAAATATGTGCCTGAAGATGACTTTTGCCGCCATTGTTTCAACAACCTGCATCTTTGTGTGTTAACAGAGCATGGGAAAACTGCATTACCTAAAAAGCATTCAACATTTACCAGCTTCTATAGAGACCTGCTGGGAATATTTTTCTGATCCCCGGAATCTGCTGAGCATCACTCCGCCTTCCCTGAATCTGGTGCTTACAAGTCAAATCTTTGGTCATTCTGTTTACCCCGGCCAGGTAATGACCTATAAGGTAAAACCCTTTCCAGCTATTTCCTTTGAATGGATGACGGAGATCACGCACATTGAAGCGCCCTACAGGTTTGTGGATGAACAAAGAAAAGGCCCGTATAAACTCTGGCACCATCAGCACCATTTTAAGCAAATTGATGGAGGAGTGGAAATGACCGACCTGGTACATTACAGGCTGCCACTGGGATTTTTGGGAAATATCGCACACCCTTTCCTCGTCAAATCGAAACTGAAAGAAATTTTTTTATACCGATATCAGAAAATAGAAGAACGTTTTGGAGCCTGGCAGGGAAAAGAATTTCATCTTGAGATCAAATGAAAGAATGCATACCATCTACCATATAACAACCGCTCATGAATGGGCAGAAGCAATTGATAAAGGCGCCTATACAGCGCCATCGCTTTTTGCAGAAGGATTTATACACTGCAGTAATTCGGAACAGGTAAAAGGAGTATTGGAAAGATATTACCTGGGTAAAACAGACCTGTTGTTATTAACTATAGATCCCAACCTGTTGCAAGCTGAAATAAAATATGAACATGCCCCTTCAGTAAACGAATTATTCCCACACGTATACGGACCAATCAACCTGGATGCAGTAATTGATTCGAAAAGTATAGCTACTCATTTATAATTCTTGAAAACTTTAAGATCACCTGCAGAGGCAGGAACAATGGATATGGCTGTACCGCCGCCAGGTGCCAGCTCTAGCCGCATGATGGTTTTCTGATCCACCAGGAATTTTTCGATGACAAAATCTGCCGGTGCATGATCCCAATGCCCATTTTTACCATCCCTGTAAACTGTAGCCAGGTATTTTTTCCCTTTTTCAAGAAAGCTGAGTGGTGCATTGATTTTTCTGGAATTTTCATCTGTTATCGCACCAATGAACCAGTTAGGATTTCCTTTTGCTTTTCGGGCTGTTACAATATAATCACCAGGTTCTGCTGCCAGGTAACGCGTTTCATCCCAGTCCACGGCCACATCCCTGATAAATCCAAAAGCATCCATATGCTCCAGGTAGTTTTCAGGAAGATCAGCAGCCATTTGAATAGGGCTGTACATGGTAACATACAAAGCCAGCTGCTTGGTGAGCGTTGTATGCACCCTGAAAGTTTTGGAACTATCGTATGTGCTCATCCTGGTTTGAAATATGCCAGGTGTGTAATCCATCGGACCTCCCATTAATCTGGTGAAAGGCAGGATGGTTTCATGTTCGGGCGGATTACCACTGCTCCAGGCATTGAATTCATTTCCACGGGCTGCTTCAGACGTCATCCAGTTAGGATAAGTGCGTTGAATTCCGGTTGGGCGCATGGGCTCATGTACATCCAGCATGATACCATAACCACCGGCTTTTTTCGCAACTCTTTCAAAATGATTCACCATCCACTGCCCGTCATGGTGTTCTCCTCTTGGAATTATATAACCAACATAACCGGTTTTTACCACATTCATGTTGTGCTCCTTCATGAACCTGAAGGCAGTATCCATTTGTCTTTCATAATTGGTGACCGATGCAGACGTTTCGTGGTGCATGATGATTTTTACACCTTTTTCACGGGCATAGCGCGTCAGTTCTTTTATATCATAATCCGGATAAGGCGTGATAAAATCAAAAACTTCTTCTTTCCATTTTCCAAACCAGTCTTCCCATCCAACATTCCAGCCTTCCACCAAAACACCATCAATACCATTTGCTGAAGCAAAATCTATATAACGTTTTACATTTTCCGTGTGAGCACTGTGCCGGCCATGTGGAAGCAGTGCAGCACCCGATTGCGACCCTGCATAGTCCCAGCTCCCTGTACCAATATGCATTTCCCACCAGACACCTACAAATTTTTGTGGTTTGATGAATGATGTTTCTCCTATCGCTGAAGGTTCATTAAGATTCAGGATCATCCGGTTTGCTGCAAGGATTTCGGTTGCCTTATCGCTTACAATAATGGTGCGCCAGGGTGTTTGCGCAGGCGTTTGCAGGTAGGCTTTGTTTCCAACCGCATCCGGAACAAGATGGGAACTGAATTTCAGGTTTTTTTTATCCAGCACAAGATTCATTACCGGGTAATTGAGCAAGGCAGCTTCATGAAGATTCAGGTATAATCCACCGGATGTTTTCATCATCAGTGGTGTTTGAACAGCATTTTTATCAAAAAATGTTTTAGCAGCAATCTCCGAAAATGTTTTACTGACCGATGCATCCACAGCAGACAACTTTGTGGTGTTATAGGTAAACTCATTGGAATCATAATCTCCCGGGATCCAGAAAGCGGTATGATCGCCAGTCATGGCAAATTCTGTAAGTTCATTGGCAACTATGAAATGATCGAGGCGGGGCTGTTTTGGAAATTCATACCTGAATCCAACACCTTCATTAAAGATCCTGAACACGATATTTACCAGGATCCCGGAACCATTGAATTCTTCCAGGTGGAGTTTAACTTCATTATGCAGGTCACGGATGGTAGCATACTCACCCCAAACTGGCGTCCACGTGTTATCATACGACGAGGTATCTACTCTTAAAAGTTTGAACCTATCCAGCCTGACAGCCGGCTCTTTAAATTGCATCCCTAAAGAAGAAGCTTCAATTACTGGTTTATTTTTATAATGCACGGCATACTGCAATAAACCTTGATTACCAAGATCCAGTTGCAATAAAATATTTTTACCAGGAGAAAAAAATTGCAGCCGCTGTGCATGAATAAGCGTTGATGAAATACTCATAAGCACCAGGAATAATATACGCATGATTATCTTTTTTCAAAAAGCCACCAGAAATTTTTGCGTGGCTTGATCTTGTAATTTGCTTTGATATATTTTGTGATGTGGTTCATGGCTTCACCCACATCATCCGTTAGTAATACCAGGCTCAGGTCTTCTTCCGAAATGGTGCCTTCCCTCGCCATCATATGTACTACATCCATCAGACCGGAATAATATGCTGTTCCAAACATCACGATGGGAAATCCATGAATGGTTTTGGTTTGTATCAGTGTGAGGGTTTCAAACAATTCATCCATGGTTCCAAAACCCCCGGGCATAATGATGAATGCATAGGAATATTTTATCAGGATGGTTTTACGTGTAAAAAAATATTCAAACGTCATCCATTTGTGCATGTATTGATTGTGTGATTGCTCAAAAGGCAAACGGATGTTACAACCAACGGATTTGCCATTGTTTTCAAATGCACCCCTGTTTGCAGCTTCCATAATGCCAGGACCGCCTCCGGTCATGGTAGTGAATCCAAGCTGTGAAATCCTTTTACCAAACTCCCGCGCACATTCATAATACTTATGGTCTTCCTTGTAACGCGCAGAACCAAAGACCGTAATACATGGACCAACGAAATGCAGTGTGCGAATAGCTGAGATGAGTTCCTTGAAAACACGCCAGGCAAACTTCAATTCATAGGTCCTGCTTTTCGGACCTTCCAGGTAAACATGTTCCTTTGGTGGTATGATGGGGTCAGGATGCTGTAAAGGTTTGTTTTCTTTCTGCATATGGATATAATAAAATTAAAACAATGCATTGGAAGATAGTCAGGAATGACCAAAGAAGGTGAAGGATGATCATAAAGCGCCAGACATGCTTTAAACATGTGGGTTTTGCACCTAAATTTACCGGATGAAGATCATTAGCTATAATGTAAATGGTTTAAGAGCCGCATTAAAAAAAGGTTTTGCTGACTGGCTTCAGTGGCACCCCGCAGATGTGATCTGTATCCAGGAAAACAAAGCGCAGCAGTCTGATGTTGATCCGCAAATATTTAAAGACCTTGGCTATGAAGATCACTGGTTTTGCGCACAGAAAAAAGGCTATAGCGGTGTTACTGTGTTTACGAAAATAGCCCCGGACAAAGTAATATGCGGCACAGGCCACCAGGTGAGTGATGATGAAGGCAGGGTGATACAAATGGATTTCGGAAAGGTACGGCTGATTAATGCTTATTTTCCGTCCGGCACTTCGGGTGATGAACGCCAGGTTTTTAAATACCAGTGGCTGGATGCATTTTTTGATTACGTGCAGGAACTCCGCAAAAAACATCCTTATATCATTATCTGCGGCGATTACAATATTGCACACAAAGCAATTGATATTCATAACCCTGCAGGAAATAAAAATACAACGGGTTTTCTTCCTGAAGAAAGAGCATGGATGGACAAATTCTTCAGCAACCGATGGACCGACACCTTCAGGGTTTTTCATCCGGAGCCACATAATTATACCTGGTGGAGCCAGCGTTTCCCTTCGGTAAGAATCAACAACAAAGGATGGAGAATCGATTACATCAGTGTAACTGAAAACTTAAACCCTTTCCTGCGCGATGCCCGGATTTTTCCCGAAGTAAAACACAGTGATCATTGTCCTATATTTCTTGAATTGGATCTTCCTAAAAAATAAGCTTATGCAATTGATCTATAATGTAACCGTAAAAGTTGATAACCACATTGCTGAACCCTGGCTGGAATGGCTGCTGAATGAACATATTCCAGAGGTGATGGCAACAAAATGCTTTAAAGACTTTAAGGCCATGCGCATACTGGAACTTGATGATCAGGAAGGGCCAACGTTCGCCGTCCAGTATTTTGCGGAATCAGAAGCACATTACCATCAATACATTGAACAACATGCTGCAGCACTTAGAAAAAAAACCACGGATAAATGGGGAGCAGGTTTTGTTGCTTTCCGCACACTTATGCAGGTTGTGAAATAAGTGTGCAGAAAAAATTAAGGTGCAGCAGCAGAAATTTCATGTGCAAAAAAATCAAAATAGGCTGAAACCTTTATCCATAAAGGGTTGTAAAGGATACCCTGAAAACCTTTACCAGCAAGGGTTTCAGGCCATTCACGTAATTTTACTTAAGATTTTTCCTTGATGTTATTCCGCTCAAACCCTTGCCAAATCAGCGTTTCAGCCGATGTTGCAACACTGTGAATTGATGAAAATTATTTTGCCGGAAACAAAAACCATCTAAATTTGTTCAATACTTTTTCTATTTAAAAAATCAACTATGAACAAAGCTGAACTGATCAACAAAATCGCCGATGATGCAGGCGTAACAAAAACCCAGGCAAATGCTGCATTAGATTCTTTTGTAGAAGCAGTTACCAAAACCTTAAAAGGTGGTGGTAAAGTTACACTTGTAGGTTTCGGAACTTTTTCTGTATCTAAACGTGCTGCGCGCAACGGCCGTAATCCACAAACAGGTGAAGTAATCAAGATCAAAGCAAGGAAAGTTGCCCGCTTTAAAGCAGGTAAAGAACTTTCCGGTAAATTGTAATGATTTACAAAAAACATTAAGCCCTGTGTTTGCTACAAGCCCATACACAGGGCTTTTTCATTATAACAGCAACTAATTTTATCCGATATTTGCATTATAAAAAAACAATCATGGGTAGAGGAGATAAAAAAACCAAGAAAGGAAAAATTTTTAAAGGTTCGTTTGGCAAATCAAGGCCGGCAACTGAAAAGAAAACCACCAACAACCAGCCGGCTGTTAAAAAGCCTGAATAATAGGTTCGTGGTGACCTTAAATTGAAGATCAGCCTTATCAACAATAATATAATTCGATCCGGCGCCACTAAGCAGCCGGATTGTTCTATTCTACTAGTGCTACGTTAAGAATAAAATGACGGATCGATTTGTGAATGGTGAATGGTGAATCACTGTTGTCCGGGGAAAATTATTTGATTTCGATGAAACGCGCAATGGATCTGGCGTTGTTGATGATTACTTAAACCGGGCCTTAGATTTTGCAGTTGCAATAACCTAATGGAGTTTCTTTGCCGGAGAGCAGCGCTATGATAAATGCCTCTTCCACCTTTTTTCTTGAAAAAAAAGGTGGAGCCTCCCTGCGCTTCGGGAGCAACACCCCGCGCTCTGGTTATTTAAAAGTCCTGAGGCGCTGAATTGCTCCATCTTAGGTATGATGATTCTTCAAGTTACAAACAGGAGCAATGAGGCGCGGCAGCCACCCAAAAGTTGTAAGAGAAAATCTCTGAGCATTCTTAAAAATCAAAAGTATTCAATTGAGCTATAGTGATTGAATCACCCTCCAAACCAAATAAGGGGGCTTAAGTTTTAAAAAACAACATCCTTCAAGCCCACATTGATTTCAGCGACTGATTTGAGGATATAAAACTTTCCCCGGACAGCAGTGATTGACCATTGACCATTGACTTTTGACCATTGACCATTGACCATTGACCATTGACTTAACACCAGGATTCTCTTCAATTTTCAGGGCGCTAGTCTTTCCATCTTCCATTCCGCATTTTCATTAAGACTATATTGAATCCTGTCATGCAACCTGCTGGGCCTTCCCTGCCAGAATTCAACGATAACTGGCTGTACCACATAACCACCCCAGGATTCAGGCCGTTGAATATCTTTTTCATTAAACTGTTCAGCAACTTTCAGATAGGCGTTATCCAGCCAGTTCCTGTCGGCAATTACCTGGCTTTGTGGCGAGGTCCATGCTCCAATACGGCTGCCTACGGGCCTTGATAAAAAATAATCGTCACTTTCCTTTTCACTGACTTTTTTCACCAGCCCCACGATCCTTACCTGCCTTTCCAGTTCCTTCCAGAAAAACACAAGACATGCTTTAGGATTTTCTTCCAGTTGAAGGGCCTTATAACTTTTGTAATTGGTAAAGAAAACAAAACCTTTTTCATCAAAACCTTTTAAAAGTACAATGCGTGCAGAGGGAAGTCCGTCGCTGGAAGCAGTGGCCAGTGTCATTGCATTGGCTTCGGAAATTTGAGTTTCAATGGCCTGTTGCCACCACTTTGAAAACTGGTTGATGGGATCGGGAGCAAGATCTGCCTCCAGCAAAACCTGGGATGCATATTCGTTTCTGAGATCTGCGATGGAAGATGGTTTCATACGCAGCGAAGTTAACCTACTTCTTTTGCTGTTTGCGCAGGAGATAATCCCGTTCTTCGGCAATCATATCCAGCATGCTTTCGAGTTCACTCACCCTGCGTACTTCGGTCTGCAGTTTTTTATTGGTGTCTGAAACAGTTTGTAGATCACTGTTCAGGTCCTGGAGAAAGACCGCCTTTTTTTGAAGTTGCTGCCTTTGCAAATTGGATTCGGCAAGTTTATCTTCCAGTTCATTGAACTGATGCTGCAGGCGCTGGTTTTCCAAAAACATTTCTTCCAGCTTTTCATTCTTTCTCTGAAGATCCTTATGCACCTGTTCGTAAGCTTCCCTGGTATCCTCCAGTTCCAATGCAATATTGTTTGCCCTGCTGGCCTGCACTTCCAATACCTGCATTTTATCCTGCAACACCTCAAATTCCTGGTACACTTCTTCAATTCTTTCTTTCATCCTGTCAGCAATAACGGCCTGCTGCAAAGCCTCCTCCAGTGCTGCCTGCTTTTTTTCAAGTCTTTCTTCAAGGTCTTCGATCTCGGCTTGAAGTTGTTTATTGGCAGACAATAATTCTTTTTTCCCCTCTTCCTCTATTTCTTCCACCTTTTTTAAAAAGCCGGATAACAGCCTTTGTTGTTGCAGCACGGCATCCTTGATATCTTCAACCGATTCCTGCCGAACTGCCTTTTTCATTGCAGGTACTGATTCCTGAGCCTGGTAATTCTTTGATCTGATGACGGGCGCAGGGCTTTCGGTAAAAATTTTTTTTGTGACGGGCGTAAATGTAAGCGTAGAACGCCTTTTTACATCGGAGTTGGTTTCTTCCAATGCTTGTTTTAATGACCTCCGGCTTACGATAAAAAAATGAATGGTAAGTCCTAATACGAGGGCACCGGTAAATAATACAGCAAATTCAGCAATGCTGAGATTAATTTGGAGCATGCAGCTAGTTCAGTAAGTTTTCAATGACAAGCTAATGATTTTTCATGAAATCGCATAAAGGATTCCAATTAATTAAACAGTTACCAGCGTACCTACTTTGTTTCCGGTTACCACTTTTTTGAGGTTACCCGGCTTGTTCATATCAAATACCACAATCGGCAGGCTGTTTTCCATGCAAAGGGTAAATGCCGTCATGTCCATGACGTTCAGTTTATTAGTAATGCATTCCTGGAAAGTAATGGTACTGTATTTTGTTGCCGTGGGGTCCTTTTCAGGGTCAGCGGTGTAAATGCCATCCACACGGGTACCTTTCATAATCACATCCGCTTTAATTTCAATGGCGCGTAAAGAACCTGCGGTATCGGTTGTAAAATAAGGATTACCGGTACCGGCACCAAAGATCACTACCCTGCCTTTTTCTACGTGTCTTATGGCCCTGCGTCTTATATATGGCTCAGCGATCTGTTCCATTTTTATGGCGCTTTGCAGCCTGGTATAAACTCCCATTTTCTCTAGTGCTGCCTGCAGTGCCATTCCGTTGATCACAGTTGCCAGCATGCCCATGTAATCGCCATGTGCCCGCTCAATACCTGTTTCTGCCTCATTCATTCCCCGGTAAATATTTCCTCCACCAATCACAATGGCTACTTGTACACCAAGGTCAACGATAGACTTAATGTCCTCTGCATATTGACGCAAAACGGAGGTATCAAAGCCAAAGCTTTTATCGCCCATTAAAGATTCACCGGAAAGCTTAAGAAGGATTCTTTTGTACTTAGGTAGCATATAAAAGATTTAAAGGCGCAGCAAAGATAATGGGTTCACAGGATACTAATAATTGAACATTAAGTTGTGGTATCAGGGAAAATCCATTTGTATAGAAAGCAATGATTAATTTCCGGCGTGTTTTACAAACTGCTGAAGATCTATGCAAGGCTGGCTATCCGGTTATACTGTAAAAAGGTAGTAGTAAGTCATCCTGCGTATTTAAAAACACCTGGGCCTGTTTTATATGCAGCCAACCATCCCAATTCTTTCCTGGATGGCGTGATCCTTACTACACTGCATCAAGAAGATGTTTATTCACTGGCACGCGGCGATGCATTCAAAAACCCAAAGGTGAACCGCTTTCTCAGGAAAATGAAGTTGCTCCCTGTGTACCGGACAAGTGAAGGCGTTGAAAACCTGGAACAGAACTACACCACTTTTGCCTCCTGTATCAGTGCATTTGAAAAAAATAAATCGGTGTTGATATTCAGTGAAGGAAGGTGCGAAAACGAATGGCACCTAAGGCCATTAAAAAAAGGAACAGCCAGACTTGCACTTTCGGCATGGAAAAAGGGAATTCCGTTGAAAGTCATTCCGCTTGGCTTCAATTACAGTGATTTTAACTCTGTTGGAAAAGAAGTACACCTTTTATTTGGCGATATCCTAACAAAAGACATGATCAACGAGGAGTCGGCGGAAGGGAAAAAACACCTGGATTTTAATGAGCGCCTGCATGCGCAATTGTCGCAACTTGTTTATGAAATCAGACCGGAAGAACAGCAAAAAAGAAAAAAGCTTTTTTCAATAAAGATCAGGCCATCATTTTTTTTCCTGCTATTGCCTGGAATTATTGGCGGCCTTTTACATGCGCCTTTTTATTTTCTCATGAAAGGGATCACCGGCTGGAAGTTCCGAAACAGCGGGCATTACGATTCGGTATTGACTTCGCTGTTATTTTTTGGATACCCATTTTATATATTCCTCTTTTGCGTTTGTGCATGGTCGTTAGCGGGAGTATGGAGCCTTGCAATCCCTTTTGTACTGCCGCTGCTTGCCTGGTGTTGTATTCAGGTAAAATACCAGCTGGATTTTTAAACTATTTAGATGCCCTGAGGGAATAGATCATAGGAATTTTGCCTTCCATGCCTTTTACGCGGTAATTTCCATCATCTCCTTTTACCAGGTTTTTAAAGCAGGCATAAGGCGAATAGGAATATTCATTAAAGTGCTCCAGCTTTAATCCGGCATGGATCAGGGCATTGAGTACTTCACTGATGCTATGGTTCCATGAATATTCCTTTGCTTTTATGGGCGCCCCGTTATCTGCATAAGTTCCTTCCGCGTCAATTACAATCAACTCCCTGTTGTCATAATAATATTTGATCTCTATAAATTCATCATCAAACATCCAAACCACCGGGTGAAATTCTACCATGTAAAAAAATCCGCCCGGCTTCAAAAACGCATTGATCACGGAAGCCCATTTATCCAGATCAGGCAACCATCCTATCACACCGTAAGATGTAAATACAATATCAAATTGATCATTCAGTTCTGAAGGAAGGTCATAAATATTTGCGCAAATGAACTGTACATCAAGACCCAATTTTTCATTCAGGGCGCGCGCCTCGTTAATGGCCGCATCAGAGAAATCAACACCGGTGACCGATGCACCCATTCTTGCCAGTGACAAACTGTCCATTCCAAAATGACACTGAAGATGCAGGATTTTTTTGCCTTTAATATCACCAAGTTCATTGAGTTCAACAGCGTTCAAAGATGATTTGCCATCAAGAAAGGAAGGGACATCATAAAAATCTGAATCTTTATGAACAGGGGTTTTTTGGTTCCACAGTTTTTTATTTGCTTCAAAATAAGATAGTAAATCATCCACTTTATTGACATTGATTCACTTCCACTTTACCATCAATAATTACAATACAGGCTTTGGTGGTGTATTCAAACGGATCGCCGTTAAATAATACCAGGTCTGCATCTTTCCCTTTTTCAATGGAGCCGACACGTTTTTCAAGTCCAAGCAATTTTGCAGGATGAATGGTGATGGAACGCAAAGCATTTTCAAATGAGAGTCCATGAATCATTGCAGCTGCAGCTTCATACAAAACCACTCTGGATTTGGGCACGTAGGATTCAAACCCGCTTTCGATGGATACAGGGATCCCGGCTCCTGAAAGAATGGCTGCATTTTCCATGGTCATATTTACCATTTCTCCACCCGGACGCGCCATGGTTGGATGAACGATGATCTCTGCTTTTGATGCTTTGATTTGGTCGATCAAACGGTAAGCTTCCGCACCGCCTTCAATCACCAGTTTCAGGTTAAATTCTTTGGCCAGTCGAATGGCAGACATGATATCAGTTGCCGTATTAGCAGAAATAAGCGCTTTCACTTCCCCTCTTAGTAATTGCTGCATGATGAGCTGCCTGAGGTCCGGGGCCTTGGATGTATCCTTTGGCTTCATGGCACCCTGAGCCTTTAGTAATTCCGCTCTCAACATGGCAACCTGCTTGCTCCTGGTTCCCGGAGAAGTAAAATTAGAAGAAACTGCAGGGCCCAGCGTCATCGCCACCATGGCAATGGGTTGCACCATAACATCATCAATCAATCCTGCTTTTGTTTTTACGATCATGGTTTGTCCGCTGGATAAAGCTCCCACACCATGGCCTGTATGAATGGTAGTTATGCCATTGCGTTTGAGGTGTTCGAGAAGTTTGTCTTCAGGGTTATATGCATCAATAGCACGCAGTTCCGGTTGGAGTGGTGATGATTTTTCGATCTGGTCCTGGTCGGAGGGAACGTTGTAGGCACCAGACAATCCTACGGAACTCCTTACATCAATTAGCCCTGGTGTAACCACCCTGGCGGTATAAGTTGTATATCCCTGCGGGATGGAAAGATTGGCACCTACATTTTCAATTTTTCCATTCCTGATCAGAATAACGCCATTGGCAATGGGATTCCCTGCCATGGTATAAATTGTATCTGCTTTTACTGCAATCTGTCCGTAAACATTCAATTGAAAAACAGCAATAAAAATGATGGTGATAATATATTTAAACATCCTGGATTTTTTAATTGTTATGATCTTCATCGCCATGCTGGTGCAGTTCGCCACGATCGGGACTGTACACACCAAAACCGCCAACTGCAAATGCTTTATCAGCCGGATTTTGCAGGTCAAATCTTTTCATGCCTTCCACCCAGGTTTGTAACACCCTGGTGTACACACTGAATGGATCACCGGAAAGAATTACAAAATCTGCATCTTTTCCGGGTTCCAGGCTGCCGACACTTTTTTCGAGATCCAGCATTTTTGCACCATTGATGGTGAGCGCCTTTATTGCTTCGGCGTGGCTCATACCTTCTTTCACGCTCATGGCAGCGGATCTTAAAATAAACCGTGAATCTGTAATCCCATCATCGGTATGAATGGCGGTCAGCACACCGGCTTTTTCAAGCACGTTAGCGTTTCCGTGCCAGAGGTTAATGGCTTCGGCCTTTCCACCAGGAGCATCAATATTGATGATGGAGCAGGGAATGTTTGCCTCTGCGATCTGTTTTGCTACAATATATCCTTCCGTAACATGATGCAGCACCATACGAAATCCAAACTCTTTGGATATCCTGATAGCTGTTAATATATCGTTGGCTTTATGCGTATGAAAATGCACGATGCGTTTTCCCTGCAGCACTTCTACCAGGGGCTCCATTTTCAAATCCCTGTCTGGTAGTTTTGAGCTGTCTTTTCCTGCACGATCCATTCTTTTTTTATAATCAACCGCTTTTAAAAATAGTTCGCGGTCCATGGCGGCAGATTTTGATCTTGTACCAGGAAAGCCCGGCGTACTGCGCATCGGATTTGTTCCATTGGCCATTTTCAACCCACCATAAACACCTCGTTCATTGGTGATGAGCAGATCTTCAATGGTCACTGCAGGTCGCATTTTTACATAGATGGTTTGGCCGCTCATGAGGTGACCAGAACCCGGCATGAGGTTAATGGTGGTGATGCCACCTGCAAGCGCTTTTTTAAATCCGTCGCTTGTTGGATTTACAGCATCAAGAGCGCGCGTTTCCGGATTCAATGCAGCAGAATTATCGCCACCTGCAGGTCCGCCAAGATGTGAATGGGTATCCACGATTCCGGGGATGATCACCTTGCCGGTAACATCAATGATCTGTGCATTTGAAGGAATGGAGGTAGCGGAGTTACCAACGCGCAACACTTTTCCATTTTGCACAATGAGTACACCATTCTGAATGGCCTCACCATTAGCGGTATAGATCAGGGCACCTTTAAATGCAACAGGCGTAGACTGCCCAAATACGAGGGGAAGTGAAAGCGCTTATTTCTGCTAATACGGCAACTGATATCATGTCTGCCATTCGACTGGCCAAAGA
>MWWA01000205.1_pt1 | contig 17637 bp, 12 predicted proteins | sample 1047341 | NCBI WGS metagenome assembly MWWA01 (sample SAMN06349978, study PRJNA376086) | soil metagenome | isolation source: MS5-1 sample Antarctic (ecotone) soil | place: Antarctica | collected 2015-01-13
GGTTGTTTTTAATAAAATTTACCGGCTTTAATTGGATAGATCCGCTGATAGCTATTCTATTTGGTTTTTTTATCATTTATACAGCATATAAGATTATTCGTAAGTCGCTTGCCGGCATTATGGATGAAGCAGATATGGTACTGCTAAAAAAAATTGTTGAACTGCTCAACAAACACAGGCGTGAAAATTGGATAGACCTGCATAACCTTAGAGTAATAAAATATGGAAACGTATTACATGTTGATTGTCATTTAACCGTGCCCTGGTATTTGAATTTACACCAGGCACATGAAGAAATTGATTATTTAGCAAAAATGATAAGAGCAGAATTTGGTGAAACACTGGAATTATTTGTTCATTCAGATGGCTGTCTTTATCACCAGTGCCATATTTGCAATAAAACCAATTGCCCGGTAAGACAACATGATTTTAAAGGACAAATTGCATGGGCCACACATAATATTATAGAAAATAAAAAACATGGTTTAAAAGATCTGCAGGAGCAAATTAAATAATATGAAAACTACAACTATTTGGAAAACAGACATGAGTTTTGAAAGCTTTCAACAAAATTCAAAAATTGAAATTGATGGAAGATCTGGCTTTAGTCCAAAAGCTTTATTGTTAAGTGGATTAGCGGCTTGTGCCGGTATAGATGTTGTTGAAATACTTGAAAAAATGCGAGTGCCTTTTGCTGATTTTAAAATTGATGTTGAATCTGATCAAACAGAAGATCATCCCCGCGTTTTTAAAACAATTCATATAGACTTTATTATCAAAGCGGAAGAGGAAAACAGGGATAAAATAATAAAAGCAATTGAACTGTCGCTGGAAAAATATTGCGGTGTTGCTGCTATGCTAAGGAAAAATTCAAAAATAGAGTACAAATTGGTAATAGATTCTGCATCAATTTAACAAGGCTGTTTATGATTTATCAGTAACTTTCAAATGATAAATTAGTTTTCACGGCAATTCTCATTTTAAACTTTAAAAACCAAAACATATGTCATTACGCTTGGGTGATATAGCACCAAATTTTAAAGCAAAAACGACTGAAGGTGAAATAGATTTTTATGAATTTCTCGGAGATAACTGGGGAATTTTATTTTCTCATCCTGCCGATTATACTCCAGTATGTACAACCGAATTAGGGAGGACAGCATTATTAAAAGAAGAATTTGAAAAGCGCAAGGTAAAAGTATTGGCAGTTAGTGTAGATACCCTTGATAAACATTTTGGCTGGGTAAAAGATATCAATGAAACACAAAACTGTAATGTTGATTTCCCAATTATTGCTGATGATGAAAGGGAAGTTGCTGATTTGTATGGAATGATTCATCCCAATGCTTCTGAAACAGCTACTGTAAGATCATTATTTGTAATAGGACCTGATAAAAAAATAAAGTTGATGATCACTTACCCGGCATCAACAGGCAGAAATTTTCATGAAGTGCTTCGTGTGATTGATTCATTACAACTTACATCAAAACATAGTCTGGCAACACCGGCAGATTGGAAAAAAGGTGAAGATGCAATTGTTGTTCCTGCCGTATCAACAGAAGATGCTATTAAGAAATTTCCAAAAGGTGTAAGAGTTATTAAGCCATATTTACGGTACACACCCGTTCCGGATGAAGAAAATAATTAAGAATATATAGTATCCCCTATGTCAGGGGATTTTTTATTTACTGCTTCTTAACTTTAGTCAGGTACAAAATTGTTGAACACTTTTTTATAATAATCTTCGTTTTTATAAAATTGGAACAGGCTTTGACTTATTCAATAGGGCTATAAATCATTTACATTTACTCCAGGAACTTTTTAAATGAAATCAAAAACAACATTTTGGCAACGTATAGGCTTTCACGATTGGTTTCTTAAAAAGGAAACAACTTTTACTCCAAAAGAAGTACAATCACTTACGCCCAATGATGTTTATAAATACATTATTGAAAAATTTAAAGAATCAATCGGGCAACTGTCTTTTGCTGATCGTATAGTTTTTTACCATGAATACATAATATCCTTTAACCCGCAGGATTACATGCAGTTTATGGATAACAAAAAAGGAATTTTCGGGTTAATTGTACAGGAATCTGTAAAACAATTTTATTCCCATTTAAAAGAGCTTCGTAAACAAGGTAAAACAGTTGAACCTTCAAGTTCAAAATGGGTATTTCGTTTTGTATCTCATCCGGATTATGCGCCCGGTGATAAAGGGTTTATAGGAAAACTATTACCAGGTAATTATCAAAAAGAGGAAAACCTGAGGGTAACTTTTATTCCAAGACAAACAGGTATTGCACAAACAGCCGATATAAGTTCTGAGATACTGAAAGGTTTTACATTTTACAGCGAAGGTTATTACGAAGTACCCTACCAGGAAGATCTTGTATATGATGAGTTGAAAGTAAGTAAGTCAATGAATGCTGTAATCGCCAGGTTTGAAGCCATACTGCCTGATAAGGCATATGCAGGTAAAAAAATAGAATACTTAATGAAGGATGAAGAAATTATTGTAACAGGAAAAGAAGATGAACGTGAGGCATCTAACATATTTAAAATTCCCTCAGAATGGGTCAGCACACCACATTTAAGAATCAGGTATAACAAAGAACATGATAAATACTACATTACTTCTTTTGGAGAAAAGACAATTGTAAATGAAAGACAACTCAGACCAAGCGCATCAGAAAAACCCACCTGGTCTGAGCTTCCTATAAATTCAAGAATTGTTTTAAACGGAATTGTAGGTATTAATATTTTTAAATCTTAGTGAATAATGACTTCATATATTTCCCTGGCCTTGTTGTTGATATGTGTTGCCCTGCTGGCAGTTCATTTCTTCGATATAAAAAATACTCATATCCCTAATGGCTGAAAAATATTTTGGTATAACAGATAAAGGGGTTACAAGAAATAATAACGAGGACACTTTTATTGCTGAAGCGGTAATGAAAGACAAGTTCATATGCGCCTGTGTTATTGATGGAGTGGGGGGTTATGAAGGTGGAGAAATTGCAGCTGCTATTGCAAGAGAAACCATACTAAAATATTTTACAGTCCCTTCTGGCCAACTGTCATCTATGATGAGAGAAGCCATCATATCAGCTAATGAAAAAATTTACAATGAAAAATTAAGCAGCAGGCAATATGAAAATATGGCTTGTGTACTTACGCTGGCATTAATTGAAAAAGAAAAAAACAGGTTTTACTATGCTCATGTAGGCGATACCCGCTTGTATTTGTTACGTGATCATAGTTTAGTAAAGGTTACAAATGATCATTCATTTGTAGGGTATCTTGAAGATTCAGGAAGATTAAATGAATCAGAAGCCATGTCTCACCCTAAGCGCAACGAGATCAATAAAGCTCTTGGTTTTGATAAAACAATTCCTAATCCTGCAGAATATATCGAAACCGGTGAGTCGCCTTTTTTACCAGGAGATACTCTTTTATTATGTACAGATGGATTGACTGATATGATCAATAAAGCAGGTATTACAAACTTCTTAAGTCAAAGTAATCCTTTAGAAGAAAAAGCAAAACAACTTGTTGACGCAGCAAACAATGCTGGTGGAAAGGACAACATCACAGTGGTGCTGGTAGAAAATAATCATAAACGCATAAAGCAAAAAGCTACCAAACCTGTTACACTTATAAAAAAAAAGGATCAGCAAAAAGATGAGTACGAATTAAATAAAAGTTTTGAATCGAGGGCGCAGGCTACAACATCAAAAAAAACTACATCTAATAATGTAAATCTTTTACTACTGCTGCTTTTTTTAATTTCTACTTCCGGCTTTATATGGCTTTGGTTCAACAAGAAAGAGGAAGTAACAACACAACCTGTTGTCTTTGACCATCAATTATATCCCGAAGAAAAGATACTCAGAGATTCGCTTAATAATTTAACGGGTTACAATTTTTACATAACACCTACTGTTTTTGGTGATACTATTTTTTTAAGCCAACCTTTGATAATTGATACAGATTCCCTTCATTTAAAAGGATCGGAAAATACGGTTTTCACCATTGATAGTTTATATAATTCAGGTGTTCCTGCTATACAAATTGCTCCTTCGGTAAAATTTATATTTTTCGACAGTATTCAATTTTATAATATGGATGTTGGTATACAATCCGATAATACTGATGCTTTACATTTTAATCATGTAGGTTTTCAAAATGCATTTTTACAGGTAAAACAAACACCCGGTGGTAAATCATTTACAGGATCTGCATTGGAGATGCAGTTGTTAAAGAAAGATTCATTAGTAAAGATTACAAAGGAATAATATGGTCACAGTGAATCAGGTGAAAAGTAGAGTTATAGAACGGGTTTTTTTATTGCTTATCACTCTTCTTTTATCATTTCTTTTTTATGAATTATTCCAGGTTTTAAAAAGAGATTTCGATGAAGTTCCTAAACGACTTGCTGAAGGAACAATGGTTAATTTAAATGTTGGTGATGCTGCTGAGCGACTTGCTTTATTACTGGAGAAGGGATTTTATTTTGATGATAAACGTGACATTGAAATCATCCGGAATTCTGTTGCACAAGGATTACTTCGTGAAGAAGGAGCTATTGATAATATTGGGGAACTGAATAAATCAAGATATAATGTTGATGCAGAACTGGCCTTTGCTCAAGGGGGTTCTTCATTTAAAAGGAGAGCAACTCTTTCGCGTGCATTAATTGGTTTTTCAAATGAAGATTCAATTCGTTATGAGCAGGAAAAAAAATCACCACCACCTGTTCCTTCTGCTAACAATTTATCACTGGGGAAATATGCAATCAATGGTACTATCTATAACAGAGACGAAAATCCTGTTAGTGGTGTTTTGGTAAGATTAGAAATGATTCTTCCGCAGGATAGTGTTTATAGTGAGTATGTTTCCGAAGTTGAAAATTTTATTAAGGAGCGAAGTGAAACATCTGTAAAAATATATGCATTAGATTCTTTAAAGAACAGGCAATTGCAATCATTAGTGGCCTATGCAAGAACAGGCGCTGATGGTAAATATTCTTTTTCTGGTTTACCAGAAAATAAAGCTTTTGAAGTGCTACCCTTACAACCCGGATTTCAATTCGGTGCATCAAAAGGTGTGCAGCAGTTAACTCAAAATCAATCCTTAAATTTTTTACAAAGTCAGCATAGTTTAAAATTGTTTTCTACCCGTGATTTTAATAATCTAAAAAGAGAAAAATCACTTATTGTAAGAACACCCGAAGAAGCAACCAGGTGGTATTTGATGATTGCAGCAGGATTTTTTTTCGGATTTTTTCTTTTACATATTCTATTAAGTTTTCGATTTAGCCATGCAGATCAGTTAATACTTCCGGTGATAATGACACTGATTGGATTGTCACTGATTACTCTTTTAAGTTTACAGGATCCCTTAAGTGACAGGTTTTTGGCTCAAAGCACATTTTGGTACCTGATAATGGGTTTTGCCGGATTATTTATTGTATTATTTTTTAACCTGGCCCGTTTTACACCTGATTCAGGTTTGTACCGGATGTTTGTTTTTAAAGAAAGGAAATTTGCGCAGGGTTGGCAATGGGCAGGTTTGGCGTTGCTACTTTTAATCCTTACCATTTTATTAGGTACTGGTCCGGAAGGCAGTGGGGTAAAAGTGAACTTATTTGGGTTTCAGCCAAGTGAAGTAGTAAAATTTCTTATTGTTGTTTTTTTAGCCGGATTTTTTGCAGCTAATGAAAAGTTTATTTCTGAATATGTATCTGCACAAAAAAGATGGTCTTTTTTTTATACTGCATTAGGGGCTATAATAGTAGCCATTCTATTGTTTTTAATGTTAGGTGACCTTGGGCCAGCCATTGTTGTATGTTTTACTTTCATTATTCTATTTTCTTTTTCACGTGGTGATTTTTATTATTTGGCAGGTGTTGTAGTAGTGTATGTTGCTGCTAATTTAATTTTAAAAAATGCCTTGCTGGCAACTTTAATAACTGCAGTGATTTTATTTCTTCCCTTTATATTCAAAAAGAAAAATTTAAGTGAATCAGCCATTATGGCTTTGACGGTTATGGCCGGTTTTTTATTGCTAGACCAGGTTCCATTAATTGACAAAGCTTTTCCCGGTCCTGTTCAGCGCCTTGTTGATAGAAAAGCAATATGGCAAAATAGTTGGAACAATGAAGTGTTTGGTGGTGACCATGTAGCAAATGGTATATGGGCTATGGCCAGCGGAGGCATAAGTGGACAGGGCGTTGGTGAGGGATTTGCTAAAACAATTCCTGAAGCACATACAGATATGATACTTCCATCAATGGGTGAAGAATTTGGGTGGGCGGGAATTATTTCTGTATTTATTTTATTTCTCATTTACCTGCACCGTTCTATAATCATCGGCAGGCAAACAGGAAGACCATTCTTATTTTACTTATGTGCCGGTATTGGGATCAGTACGTTCGTTCAGTTTTTATTAATTGCCGGTGGATCTACCGGTGCATTGCCTCTCTCAGGGGTTTCACTTCCTTTTGTTAGTTATGGTGGTTCTTCTTTAATTGTAAATTTAATTGCAGCCGGTTTCTTAATATCAGCTTCTTTAGTCAGGGGAACGGCAGTACAAATGCAGTACGTAACCGCGCAGCAGGATAAAAATCTGTTACCTGCTTTATTAGCTGCCTGTGTTGGAATTTTGATTTTGTCTGTGAATGTATCGCGCTATTTGTTTAATAACGAGAAATGGGTGGTACAACCTGCTTTGGTGGCAGATAGAGGTGGTGCAAGAATGTTTAGCTATAATCCCCGTATTGCTATATTAATGAACAGGCTGCAGGCAGGTGCTTTGTTTGACAGGCAGGGACGATTATTAGCCACCAGTAAAAGAGAATTAATTTCTCATCATGCAGACACACTAATTAGGGCAGGTTTGCAACGCCATGACCTGGTTTCTTTATCAAGAAAAAGATTAAGCCGTTATTATCCATTTGCAGAACATATGTTTTTTTGGACCGGTGATGCAAACACAGGCATATTTACCGGTGCTACAAACGGTTATTTTGCGGAATATAAATTAGATGCAGAACTAAGAGGTTTTGCAACACCAATAATAAATTATAATGTCACTGCCACCCGTTATCGTGAAGATCGTTTTCTGCCACGTACATCAAGGGAAATGACAGTGCAGGGAAGGGATTATAGTGCCTTGTCTTATTTGCTTTTAGCAGGTATTAATAGTAAAGAAGTTGAAGAATTCAAACAAAGAAACCGTGATGTGCAGTTAACAATGGATGCAGGTTTACAAACGGGGTTACAAAAAAAGCTGGCTGTAAATGATTCCATGCAGGATAACAGGGTGTCCATTGTAGTAATGGAAGATTTCTCTGGTGATGTACTGGCTTCAGCCATGTGGCCATTGCCGCCGGTTAATGATTGGGAAAAAATGACGCTTACTGTAAGAGAACAGAATAAATTATCATACTGGTTGACAATTAACGACCTCGGATTTACCTATGCAACACAACCGGGGTCTACCGCTAAAGTGGCAACAACACTTGCAGCTTTCAATAAATTGGGAGAAGACGCTGCAAGAAAAACCATTGCTATTCGTCCGCATGATCTAATCAGGGTAAAAGGATATGAACCAGACGAAGCAGGAAATATAAGTATGGAAAGGGCATTGGTTCGTTCCAATAATTCTTATTTTATTAAGCTGGCAAATGAAGAAAAGCTTCAGGAAGAAATGGCAACTATTTACCTGCAGTCGGGAATGTTTTTGCGTGGAGTAGGCGGATATTATTATGAAAGAAATTTAAATAATGAATCAAGGGAAAATGAGTGGAGAGAATTTTGGAGAAGAACAGAGTTTAAAAGCTTATCCGGCTATAACAGGAATGACATCAGAAAAACACGTGGCAGGGGAGTTTCGGGTATGGCCTGGGGGCAAGGAGAATTAATTGCTACACCTGCAGCAGTTGCCAGGCTGGTTTCAGGTATTACAAATAATGGATTGCTTTTACAAAATAGATATGTTTTAAAAATCAGTGATTCGCTTTTAGGCGTTAATGACGGAATTGCTGTGGCAAAGCAGCCACAATATGCCTTTACCATCACAGATTATATGAAAAAGCAAAGTGCCAATAAAGTTCATCGTACAAAAATTGCGGTGGGTGGTAAAACAGGAACCCCTGAAAGAATTATAAGAGGTCAAAGAATAAACGATGGCTGGTACGTATTTTTTGCTCCTAAAGCCAGGGGACAAGGGCATATTGTAGCTTGTATCAGGATTGAAGGCACTAAAGGGTCAAGTGATGCCGTTCAATTAGCAGGAGATTTGGTTATTCCCGAACTTATTCAGCGGGGCTATATAAAAGGGTTTGGAAATGAAACTTTAAAAGATTCCACAACTTTAGGCAATTTGTGATGTTAAAGGCAATTTGGACTTATTCTTGAATAATTTTAATATAAGTATCAACAACAAAAACAAAAAATACAACCTGCCATGATTGATTATGTAAAACAAAATACTTTAGGGAAAACTAAAGATGTAAAAATCATACGTGATCAGCTGCTTCAGTTTATAAAAGAGAAATTAAAAACATTGGAAGGGGGTGAAGGCCGTAATATTAAAGGTCTTCATTTGTATTTTTCAGCAAATGAAAGTGAAAAACATTTGTATGAATCTGCTGTATATTTTGAACAAATAGAAAAATTTAAGAACCAGGAGATTCAAAGAATAGCAGATGATTATATGATTGATCTTCCGGAGACCTGGACCCTGGAAATGGATTTTCTTGATGAATTGCCTAAAGAAGCTATGAAAATTCAGGGTTTGGATGCTGCATTATTTATAAAAACTAAAAAAAATAATTTACAAAAATCAGCTACTGCATACATAAAAATCTTAAATGGTGAAGCGGAAAAAGAAGTTTACCAGATTCATTCAGGAAGCGGTAAAATAAATATTGGCAGGGAAAGTAAAGTACAAGGCGGTGATGGTTTTATGCGAATTAATCATATAGCTTTTCCCGGCAATAGCGGCAATGAGTCTAATAAGTTCATAAGCCGCCAGCATGCACATATTCATTTTGATAACGATACAGGGCATTTTGTAATTTTTGCAGATGAAGGTGGTATTCCTCCGCGTAATAAAGTAAAAGTCAGATCTGCTGAGGAAAGTACGCCTGTAAAATTATACAGCACACAAATTGGTCATGCTTTGGAAGAAGGTGACCAGATTATGATTGGAGATTCTGCCATTTTATCTTTTAGTTATTCTGCAGATTAATTCCGATAATGGGTAAGGTGTTTACTATAACAGAAGGTCTTGAAAATATGGGTGCTCTGAAAACCGGCGGACAGGGTTCTGTTTATAAAGGCCGGAGGCAGGGAGAAATTATTACAGCAGTAAAACTTTTACCTACACCCATTTATAGCGAAAGCCACGATGATAAAAACTTTATTGATTTTCAAAATGAAGTGGCAAAGCTTAAAAAAGTAAATGAAGTACCAAATCCTCATGTAGTCACTATATTAAATTCAGGCATTACAGACACAGGTAATTTTCCTTACATCGAAATGGAGTTTATAGAAGGATATGATCTGGGAGAACTCTTATTACCACCCAATGATCCTGTTTTTACAGTAAAAGAAACTATTAAAATAGCAGAACAGTTATCAAATGCTTTGGCTCATTGTCATGGTGTAGATGTAAAGCATGGAGACATAAAAAGCAATAACATTAAGTTCAATCAAAAAACAGGTAATTATGTGTTGCTTGATTTTGGATTGGCTATAATGAGTGATGAGCAGCGTAGAACAAGTTTAAGACATGCAGGCGCTATTGAATTTATGGCTCCGGAGCAGAATGAAGGTAAAATGCTGTTTCAAACAGATGTGTACAGCTTTGGAATCATTATTTATGAATTATTAGCAGGCATAGTTCCATTTCCACTGGAAGACAGGGGAGAAACAGCACGTAATAAGGTTATGGTGTCGCACATGGAAACGCCGCCACCGGATATCTTAACCTTGAGGCAAAAAAATATTCCTGCATCATGGTCACAAGAAAAAATGAATCATGAAATGCTTGTGCCGGGATGGTTAATATCCATGGTTTATAAATGCCTTGAGAAAAATCCTGAACATCGTTTTGCAAATGGCATGGAACTACATGAGTACATTGCCTTGAATTCAACTCTGACTGCTAAAAAAGAAGAATCATCAGGTGATACTAACTTTCTTTTACAGGAGCAAAATCAAAAGCATTTAATAGAAAAAGATGAACTGCAAAAAAGTTTATTAAAGTATCAGCATTTATTAAAGCAAAAAGACCAGGAGATTGAAGAGTTAAAATCAAATTTACTTTATAATGATGGGGAACTTCGACAAATGAAAGGCAGGAGTAATTATTCTGCTCCGGTTACACATTCAAATAAAAGAGGTGTTTCTCAATCAAGTTTTATCGCTTTGCTTTTGGTAACTGCTTTATTAGCTGCTTTTAGTGCGTATTCACTTTTTTCCAACAGAGAAAACAGAGTGGCTGATAAGGTAAGTTCGCTGCCTGTAAATACAACACCTGCTACTAATGAAAACAGGGATGAAATTATAAAGGAAGAAGTAAACTATACTCCATTAGATACTCCTGAACCTGCACAGGAAAACATACCTGTTGAACCGGTAGCAGAAACTGAAAGCAAACCTGTTGAAGAAAATAAGGATACGGTGGCAAAGGAACCTATAAGCGAACTTGTTGCATCATCAGGAAATAATGCTATTGTTAAATATAAAGTATCTGTTTCAAGGGCTTATTTTCATGATGAACCGGACGAAGGCACCAGGCGAAGCGCATATTTAATTCCATCTCCTGATACTATTACTCCCTTAGAAGAAAAAAATGGATTTATATATATCATCTTCATAAATCATTTAGGTCAAACTTCAAGAGGGTGGATACAAAAAAAAGATCTTGCTTCAATAGATTAACAAGTCAATGGCAATGTTTGTACAGCAGGTAAACAACTGAATCTTAAATTTACTTAATGGCAAAAGTGTTTACCATAACAGAAGGACTTGAAAACATGGGTGCTTTAAAAACAGGTGGGCAGGGCTCCGTCTATAAAGCCAGAAGAGTTGGAGAAATTATTACTGCCGTTAAATTATTGCCTACGCCTATACATAGCGAAACTTCCGATGATAAACATTTTACGGCTTTTCGAAATGAAGTGAACAAGTTGAAAAAAGTAAATGAAAAGCCTAATCCCAATGTTGTAAAAATTATAAGTTCGGGAATTACGGAAACAGGTTCATTTCCATTTATTGAAATGGAATATGTAGAAGGCCCGGATTTGGAAGAATTATTGAAACCACCGCATGATCCTGTTTTTTCTATCAAAGAAGTAATAAAAGTCGCAGATCAATTAGCTTTTGCCCTGGCGCACTGCCATCGTGTAGATGTAAAGCATGGTGATATAAAAACAAATAATGTAAAATTAAACATACACTCAGGCAATTATGTTCTGCTTGATTTTGGTTTGTCAATGATGTCGGACGAACAGCGAAGAACAAGCATGAGACATGCAGGTGCTATTGAGTTTATGGCACCGGAGCAAAATGAGGGACAGATGCTCTTTCAAACAGATGTATACAGTTTTGGTGTAGTTCTTTATGAGTTGTTGGCCGGAAGAGTACCATTTCCACTAAATGATAAAAGCGAAAGTGCCCGTAATAAAGTAATGGTGGCACATTTAGAAAGTCAGCCCCCTGATATTCTTGCATTAAGAAAGGGAAATTTACCAACAGGATGGTCAACAGATAAGAAAGAATTGGAAATGCAGGTGCCGGAATGGTTACTAAATCTGAGTTATATATGTCTGCAAAAAGATCCTGGGAAAAGATTTGCAAATGGAATGATACTTCATGAGTATATAATTTCAAAAAGCATCAGGGCAGAAAATATACCTCTCACTATTAATGATTTATCACGATTGGAGCAAGAGAATAAGGTATTGCAGAAAGAAAAAGAAAAACTGGAACAACAGGTAATTTATTACCAGCAAAGGGAATTAAATTATAAAAATTCAACGAACACTGGAGAAACATCTGCTCCTTATAGAACAAAGAAAAAAAGTTCCAAATTTTTTTACCTGCTTTTGTTTTTATTGGGAAGTAGTGCAGTGGTTTTTGCGTGGTATCAGAATAATCAAAAAAATAAAAATTCTTCTACACAGGTTGCCGGTAAGGCTGTTTCAAAAAATGAAGTTGGTCAATATAAGGTGGTAGCATCGAAAGCATATTTTCATGATCAACCGGAGGAGTCAACCCGAAGAACGGCTTATATGATCCCATCAACTGCAGTAGTAAAGGCTTTCGAAGAAAAAAACAATTTTATATATACAGAGTTTACAAATGATAATGGTCAAACCTCAAAAGGCTGGTTGAGAAAAAAGGATCTTCTTAGTTTGGTAGATTGGGAAGCCAGGACAAAAATGGCTAAACCAAAAAAATTAACCCTGGAAGAAATTAAAATAAAGTTGGCTGATGCAAATGAATTAAAAGATAGAAATGAAATGGAGGAAGCTGCATTAATTTATAAAGAATTGGCAGAACAGGATGTGGTTGAAGCCATGTTTGAATATGGAAAAATGGGACTTCAAAAGAAAACATCTTCACTTGATTGTGCAAAAGCCTACAACCTCGTAAAAAAATCAAGCGATAAAGGATTTGCCCCAGCAAAGCGAACGTTGGGCTTTTTATACTTTTTTGCTGACAATCCTGAAGTGCTTCGGATAAACAAGTATGATAATTGCAAATATGAACGTAATGTTTTTGCGGGTTCTAAATTATTGCTTGAAGCTGTTTTGGCTGGAGATAGTACTGCAAAAAGCCTGGTGGAAGAATTAGAGATTGATATTGATAGCAGCAACAATAATTAATGCTTGTAATAAAAGGTAATAATTAGATATTGAAATTAAAGTTTAAAATAATTACTGTTTTCTGTGTCGTAGTCGCTGCAATGTTTACAAGTTTCACATCCTGCAATGCTGCTGAAGAAGAAAAGCAGGGAACTACCATTTTCTATTATCCAAAACCCAATGTGTATTATGATGTGGAAGAGAAGCAATATTTTTTTTATTCAGATGATAATAATGAATGGCGGATAGAAAAAAATCTTGAAGCAATTCAAAAAGATTCATTAGGAAAAAATATTGTTATTGATAATCCTTCTCAACCTGTATGGAAGGATAATGAACACCATCGTCTTGTTTATGGCGCTGCACTGTATACTTCAGCCGTTGATCTTCAAAGAAAATATTATGAAGATTCTATAAGCAGTTTGCCAAAACCTGCGACACCACAAATTAAAACTGACACAACTGTTTTAATCGAAGAAGAAGAAAAACAAAAAAAGGGTTTAAAGAAATTTTTAAATAAGGTCTTTAAAAAGAAAGATAGAGATGAATAGATATTGAATTATCATAATTATAGTCCATCCAGATCAAATAATACAAATTTTAATTATTCATTGTACTTTTCATTAAGTACAGCTGATAAATTTTAAAGCTGTTGCAAACTAAATGTTCTGATACATTTACATATAGGGAATTACCAGAAATATGCATATAAGGAAACTATAATGATTACAATTCCTATGGCTCCAATTAAAAAATTTGTATCCGTTTTAAAGAGCCTGGGATCAAAATCATAACCCTTAGGGTCCTGTATTTTGCTGTTTGCATTTGTATTCATAATAACAGATAGAAAAGCCATCAGGAATGTCATCATGAATATAGAATGGAAACCAAGATTAACCATACTTACTCCAAACAAGTCTGTGCCCCAAATAAGCCCGGCTACCAGAGTTATACCAGCTAATACCGCAAAGATACCCCCTGCAGAGCGTAATTTATTTTTGTTGATATCGGTTATAGGTTCTGTTTTAACCTGGTTTGAATCAGTTAAAGTAAGAATAACAGCAATTGATATCAATATCATACATACATAACCCATCCTGATGATAAATGGAAGTTCTGGTAACATCACCTTCATTAATATCCCAACCGGTAATGTTGCTATAGTGGTCCATAATGCAGCCCTGTTTGTAGCCCGTTTCCATAAAATACCCATACCAAATACTACTACCACACCGGGATATATAAATCCTGTATATTCCTGGATATATTGAAAAGCCTGGTCCAGTCCACCTAGCAATGGTCTTGCAGCAACCATAGCAATAAGTAATGCTACTAATGCTGTTATACGACCAACAAAAACCAGTCTTTGATTATCTGCAGCTTTATTTATGTGTGATTTGTAAATATCTAAAGTAAAAATAGTAGATGTTGAATTTAACATAGATGCCAGTGATGATACCACAGCAGCAACAAGGGCAGCAAAAGCTAATCCACGAATACCCTCAGGAGCAAAATTTCGCAAAAGCCATGGGTATGCCTGATCTGCTTTATCTATAGTTCCACTTAAACTTGCAGACATTCCCAATTCAGGATGTTTAAATAATACATAAGCAGTAATGCCGGGAATGATTACAATAAGGGGAATAAGTATTTTTAAATAAGCGGCAAATATCAACCCCTTCTTTGCTTCTTTTAAATTTTTTGCAGCCAATCCTTTTTGAATAATATATTGGTTAAAACCCCAGTACCCTATATTTATTAACCACATGGCACCAAATATTACTGCTAATCCAGGCAGATCATAAAAAGGATCTTTAGTTCCACCGGCACCATCAGGAATTGTGGTAACACCTTTTTCAAGAATCATATTAAAATGAAAATCATTTGCATCTGAACGAATAGCACCTAAAACTTTCATAAATCCATCTATCACACTACCTGAATCACTCACTGCGGCTAATGCAAAAGATGCTGTAATTAATCCTCCTCCTACAAGAAATATTACTTGTATCACATCTGTCCATGCAACAGCTTTTAAACCTCCATAAATTGAATACAAACCTGCAAAAAGTAATAAACCTGGTACCCCGTAAGTCATAGGTATCCCTAATATTTGATCCATTGCCATAGCCCCAAGCCAGGAAACAGATGTAAGGTTTACAAACACATATACAAGCAGCCAAAAGAATGAAAAGAAAAAACTTACACCTTCACCATAACGTTCTTTAGCCAATTGAGGCATGGTATATATTTTCTTTTCAATCATTTGCGGAAGCAAAAACTTTGCAACAACAATTAAAGTAATTGCTGCCAGCCATTCATATGCAGCTATACCCAAACCTATTGCATACCCCGAACCTGACATGCCAATAAAATGTTCAGCAGAAATATTTGCAGCAATTAACGAAGCACCAATTGCCCACCATGAAAGTGTACCTCCTGCCAGAAAATAATCTTTCGCATCTTCTTTATGTCCTTTTTTTCCCCTTGATATATAAAGCCCTAAACTAACAATCAATATAGCATAAGCAATAAAGATGATATAATCAATGGTGGTAAATCCTGCATTCATGATGTTTTAAAATTAATAGGTAAAAATGAAAAAATAAATAAATTAATCTGGTAAGTGAAGGATGTAGTTTGAAAAAACAACAATTTCTATTTATAAAATTTTTTACTCCAGCGGAGTTCGTTCTTTAATTGATATAAATCTGGTTGTTTATAAATGCGAAACACCTGTTGACGGAACTTATTTACCACCATGGGATAGAGCTGTACGTGCAGGTTTAATAGCTAAAGGCACAGCCGGAAGCAAAGGAGTTTTCAGGAACTTTATAATGATTAACAGGCTTAACAGGTAATATTTATAATTAATTAATAAAATAAATAACTGTCTGCAACTAAGGGAGTTTGTTTTTTATTTTCTGAAGTTGATTTAAAGTTGCCTTTAGATCTTTTGGTAAAGGAGCTTTTAATTCTACATTTTTACCATGTATATCAACAAATTTAAATTCAGATGCATGCAAGGCAACCCGGTTTAAAATAGGTCTTTCTTCCTCTTCTGATTTTGATAAATTATATCTATATTTTAATTGCGACATTAAGATGGGTTTACCATCACCATATAAAACATCACAAACTATCGGATGTCCAAGATGTTTCATGTGAACACGTATTTGGTGAGTTCTTCCGGTAAGAATTTGAAACTGCATCCATGAATAAAATCTGAAGGAATCTAATGCTTCGTAATTAGTAATGCTTTCTTTTCCTTTTTTATGAACCGTCATTGAACCTTTTTTTACAGGATGTTCGGCTATGGGTTCATTAATAACACCTTTTTTTTCAGCAGGTATTCCTAATACAAATCCATTATATATTTTTACTGTTTGTCTTTTTTCAAATTGTTGCGAAAGGTGTTTATGTGCTTCTTCATGTTTTGCAAAAACAATAATACCACTTGTTTCTTTATCCAGCCTGTGTACAGTAAATATATTTTCAAATCTTTGTTGTAAAATTTGTTTCAATGAAGTTTCTTTTCCTGCTCTGTCCTGAATACTTAAAAGTCCGGGTGGTTTATTAATGGCTATAAAATCATCAGTTTCCAACAAAACCTGTTCTTCTATTTTTAATAGCATGATTTGAAATTTATTTATGAAGAAGGCAACTACATGTTCAAAATTTATTTTCCTTTTTTAAAATACTTCAAATCGCGAACTTCTTTTTCAGTCAGGAAACGCCATTTGCCACGAAGAATATTTTTTTTGGTCAGTCCTGCAAAAATAACCCTGTCAAGACCTTTTACATCATAACCAAAATGTTCAAAAATACGGCGCACCACCCTGTTTTTACCGCTATGAATTTCGATGCCCACCTGTTTCAGATCTTTTGGATCAGCAAAAGCCAGTGCATCTACTTTAGCAATTCCATCTTCAAGTGGTACTCCTGCTAATATGGCTTCAAAATCTTTTTTTGTAAGTGGCTTGTCTAACGTTACTGAATACACTTTTTTTATTTCATTGCTCGGATGAGTAAGTTTCTGAGAAAGGTCACCATCATTTGTAAATAATAAAACACCAGAAGTATTTCTGTCTAACCTTCCTACTGGATAAACTCTTTCCGATGTTGCCCTTTTAATAAGGTCCAAAACTGTTTTACGGTTTTGAGGGTCTTCAGTAGTTGTTATATAATCTTTGGGTTTATTGAGTAAAATATAAACGAGATTTTTTACAGGTTGAATTTTTTTACCCCCTACAGTTACCCCATCGGTGGGTTCTATTTTATGCCCGGGTTCTAATATCAATTCATTATTCACCTTTACCTTGCCTGCTTTTATTAATTCAACTGCATCTCTTCTGGAACAAATACCACTATGTGCAATGTATTTGTTTAGGGGCATTTGTGCTTCAACTTCCTTGCGTTTAAAAACAGGTTGCTTTGTTTTCAGGCTTTCTTTTTTGGCTTCTATATTATCAGATCTTTCTTTTTTCCATTTTCTTTTCTCTTGTTTTATTTCCTCTTTTTTTGCTGATCCTTTCTTAACAGAGAAAAATTTTTCAAAACCTGCTCTCTTTTTCATCGTACAAAAATAAAAAAGACCGTGTGGTCACGGTCTTTTATTTTATCTGGAAATTGACTTGTAAAAATTACCTGGTAAATCTTGCACTACGTTCTTTTCTTACAGATTCCATTTTTTCAATCTGTTCTTTAGTAAGAATGGTTTTTACCTGTTCTTGTTGAGCCTTCATCAAATCCTG
>MWWA01000206.1_pt1 | contig 17611 bp, 14 predicted proteins | sample 1047341 | NCBI WGS metagenome assembly MWWA01 (sample SAMN06349978, study PRJNA376086) | soil metagenome | isolation source: MS5-1 sample Antarctic (ecotone) soil | place: Antarctica | collected 2015-01-13
AAGGGTGTTGATAATTCCCGGAGTATTGAAAAGACCTGGAATTCCGGTGATACTATTTTCCCGGTAAGGGTTGAAAAAAAGCCTTACCAGTTTCTCTATAAGGACGATTCTGGATACAATTTCATGGATAATGAAACTTTTGAACAGATTGCCTTACAGGCAGAAATGATCGATGCACCGCAGTTTTTAAAGGACGGGCAGGAAGTTACTGTATCCGTTAACACAGAAACAGATGTACCTATGAATGTAGAACTTCCGGATAAGATCGTGGTATTGGTTACTTATTCAGAACCGGGAATGAAAGGAGATACGGCCACCAGGACTTTAAAGCCGGCTACTATTGAAACCGGGGCTACAGTTAATGTACCCCTTTTTGTAAATGAAGGCGAATTGATACGTATCAACACCAAAACGGGGGATTATGTGGAAAGGGTAAAAGAATAAATTGACTAAAATTTTATATCTGAGCAACCTCCGGGTTGCTTTTTTTTATCTTGGATTATTAGCCGTTTTTAGTACGATTTGAGTAGATTTTAGGTGATTTTATAGATTTTAATGCGGTTTTTATTAAAAAAGTCTAATTTGCCTCCCATTTCTAAAAATCAGTAACAACGTAAAAATCCGTTTATGGACTTTAAGCAAATTCAGGAACTGATCAAAATTGTTAATAAAAGCAATATCGGCGAATTGAGAATAGAAGATAAAGAATTCACGATAACCATCAAACAAAAGAAGGAACAGGTAATACAGATGATGGGGTCTCAGGTTCAACAGGTACCCATGCTTGCGCCATCAATGCCTCACGTTTCGACTTCTGCACCTGCAGGGAATAAAAAGGATGAAAAAGCGGCAGTTTCTGAAACTGATAACAGCCATCTTGTAGCCATTAAAAGTCCTATGATTGGAACTTTTTACCGCAGGTCATCTCCAGATAAACCGATATTGGTTGAGATAGGAGATGAAGTCACTTCAGGCACGGTTGTTTGCATTATTGAGGCAATGAAACTTTTCAATGAAATTGAAAGTGAAATAAAAGGGAAAATTGTTAAGGTGCTGGTTGAAGATGCAACACCAGTTGAATATGATCAGCCCTTGTTCCTGGTAGATCCTAATGAATCATAGGGATAATCTGTAATTAACTTCCACCTTTCAAATCAATTAAATTGTTCAAAAAAATACTTATTGCCAATAGGGGTGAAATTGCGCTACGGGTAATCAGAACCTGCCGGGAAATGGGAATAAAAACGATAGCGGTTTATTCCACAGCGGACAGGGATAGCCTGCATGTAAAATTTGCAGATGAAGCTGTATGTATAGGTCGTCCCCAAAGCAGCGAGTCATACCTGAATATTCCACATATTATGGCAGCTGCTGAGATCACTAATGCAGATGCCATTCACCCGGGATATGGTTTCCTGGCCGAAAACGCCCGATTTTCCAAAATATGTGCCGATCATGGGATAAAATTTATAGGGCCAACTCCGGAGATGATCAATTCAATGGGAGATAAAATAACTGCCAAAGAAACTATGATAAAAGCCGGTGTACCAGTTGTTCCCGGTGGTAAGGGTTTACTGATTAGCGTGGACGAAGCAAAAGGCCTTGCCAAAAACATGGGGTACCCGGTAATATTGAAAGCTACGGCAGGTGGAGGGGGAAAGGGGATGCGGATTGTTTGGGAAGATGGTGAAATGGAAAAAGCTTATAATAATTCGAAGGCAGAAGCAGCAGCATCATTTAAAAATGATGGTATTTACATGGAGAAGTTTGTTGAAGAGCCACGACATATTGAAATTCAAATTGCCGGTGATCGTTTTGGCACCGTGTGTCATCTTAGTGAAAGAGATTGTTCTATTCAGCGTCGACATCAGAAACTTATAGAAGAAGCTCCTTCACCCTTTATGACACCTGAACTTCGGTTTAAAATGGGTGAAGCTGCCAAGAAAGCCGCTTCAGCTATTAACTACGAAAGTGTGGGAACCATAGAATTCCTGGTTGATAAAAACAGGAATTTTTATTTTATGGAAATGAATACCCGGATACAGGTTGAACATTGTGTAACCGAGGAAATCATCAATTACGACCTGATCAAGGAACAGATCAAGATCGCGATGGGGGAACGAATATCGGGTATGGATTATGAACCCCAGGGCCATGCCATTGAATGCCGCATCAATGCGGAAGATCCATACAATGATTTCAGGCCATCTCCGGGGCGTATTACCAATCTGCACCAACCCGGTGGCCATGGCGTAAGGATAGACAGTCATGTGTACGCCGGTTATGTGATTCCTCAATACTATGATTCCATGATCGGGAAAGTAATTACGGTTGCCCGTACCCGTGATGAAGCTATTAATACCATGTACCGAGCCCTGAGCGAGTATGTTATTGAAGGAATAAAAACGACCATTCCATTGCACCTCCAGTTGATGCAGGACGAACGATTCAGGTCGGGAAATTTTACCACAAATTTCCTGGATGATTTTGTTTTGCGGTAGATATATTAGTTACGTTAAGTAAAATTGCTTTGCCTGATAATGAAACTGAAGCGTATTAGCGGTTATCCATAACCGTGCAATCAATGGATAATAATGCATCAGATTGGCTGTAAAATAATTGAGGGGCATTCTTAAAATAAGAGGTATCACCAGAATAATCCATATCGCCTGTAGCCATGGTTAACCTATTAACACCTGTTTTGAAATACATTTCCCGTGTGGAATGCATTCCTTCTGAAAAGAAATCATAATACACATGAAGAAGGTAATTTTCCAGTTTTTTTCCTTTTAAAGTTCCTTCACTGCTGTCCTTTTCATAATTATCAAATTCCAGGGTTCCGGTAATTTCTGTACCCTCTTCATTTAAACGTAACCAGAGCGTATCTCTGCCTGTAGCCCGCATATAACAGCCACTCAAATTAACCTGGGTATTTATTTCATCATTGGGCTTAGGTGCTGTGTCAGAAAAAATTTTTTGGGCATCTGTGTTCCCGGAATCATTGCATGATGCGAGAACCATGCTCATTAAGAAAATTGGTAATTTGCCCATATAGATTTTTATCATTCAACATTAAAATTTTATACCAATATACTTGTCCTGTATGATCAGTCAGATATATTGTAATTTCAATTTAAAGATAAGCTATGCGTCTCTCCCTGTTCGTAATATTTGTGTTATGTTTTTTTTCTTCATGCACACATTCATTTTATAAAATACATCAGAATATGGTGCTGGCGGATACGCATAATGACTTGCTGACTTCTCAAACACTTGAGGGTCGTGATGTAAGTGAAAGGCTTTCGGAGGGCCACTCAGATATACCAAGATTAATGGAAGGAGGTGTGGATATTCAGTTTTTTTCTGTATGGACAGGCGAAAAGTCGCGAAATACCGAAGGGTTTTTTAAAGACGCTATGCAGCAGATCGATTCGCTGGAATTTATTACACTTAGGAACGTAACCAAAATGTCCCTTGCATCTAATTACAGGCAGGTAAAAAGTCTTATCAGGCAGGATAAATTAGTGGGCCTGATTGGCGTGGAAGGTGGTCATATGATCGAAGATGATATGGAAAAACTGGAAATCCTTTACCAGCGTGGCATGATGTACCTAACCTTAACTCATAATAACAGTACCAGTTGGGCATCGAGTGCCAGGGATGAAACGTTGCATGCAGAAACACTATCCCATAAGGGATTAAATGATTTTGGCCGCCAGGTTGTAAAAAGAATGAACGAACGCGGAATCATGATTGATTTATCCCATGCAGGTGAACAAACTTTTTATGATGTTTTGGGCCTTACAACAAAACCGGTGATCCTATCACATAGCTCAGTTTATTCGTTGTCTCCACATTTCCGGAACGTAAATGATGATCAGATAAGAGCTTTGGCAAGAAATAACGGAGTGATCTGTATTAATTTCTATTCGGCTTTTTTGAGTGAAGAATTTAATACGGAATATGAAAAGCTGTTAGGACCAGATGGCCAAACCAAAAAGGATTCGATCCAGGGTCTTTATGCAGATAGAAAGGATAAAATAAAATACTGGGAGCAATATGTAACGGGTATGCTTGAACGTTATCGTCCATCCTACACCCGCATTGCAGATCATATTGATTATATAGTCAAAATGGTAGGTATAGATTATGTTGGTATTGGCGCTGACCTGGATGGCGTGGATAGTTTACCGGTTGGTTTTGATGATGCTACAGATTATCCCTTAATCACACAGGAATTAATCAAACGTGGATATTCAACTTCCGATATAAAAAAAATATCCGGTAAAAATGTATTGAGAGTATTAAAGGCTAATGCCAGATAAAAAAAGGCTTCTTATTCAGAAGCCTCTTTAAAAAAATGATTTACGTTGTTAATGTTTGCGTCCGTTCTTATTCTTTTTCTGGTTACCTTTTCCTTTTTCCCAACCAAGATGTTTGCCATTGTTTCCTTTAACCTTTTTATTCTTTCCTTTCCGGTCATTATCCCTGTAGCGGTTATCCGCTTTACGAAGCCGATCTCTTCTTTCCTGTTCCATTCTTTTAATGATCCGCTCTTTTTCAGCCCTGGTTAGATCAGGATTATTCCGGACCTGGCGAATTTTACGGTCATATTCCCTGTTGATCTCTGTAGAAGATCTGTTTTCAGAAATGCCGCGATCATCGGTACGACGGCCAAGAATGACATCCCGGCTACGGTCAGTTTCCGCCGTTCTCCTGTCGTTTCCCAAAATGACATCTTTTGATCTTTCAATTTTTTCTTCATTAGATTGAGCATAACTGGTAACAGTAAGCGCAAATAAGCCGAGTAATGTGAGTAACTGTTTCATTTTACAATGTTTAGTTTTTTTAAGGCAAGATCTGATGATCCGAATATTCCGTACGTGAAATTATAAACGGTTCATCAGGGGGTTAATTATAACACACATTGGATGTGAAATAATGATGCCGGTTTAAAGAGGTACTGTTAACTTAAATAAAAAACCCCGGTTATTACCGGGGTTTAACATGTAGTTTTCTAGCGTAAGAAGAGCATTTCGCGGTATTTCGGCAAATACCATTCTTTATCATCAACTAGCAGTTCGAGTTTGTCTGCATGGTAACGAACCTGGTCAAAAAATTTATCTTTTACTTCTGTGCCATAAGCAATTGCTTTTTCACGGGTATCTGCAATAGCATTACATTTTTTTCGGGATTCAATCATTTGTTCCACCAAATCACTCAGGTTGTTAATATGCTCTGAAATTTTTTGAAGTATCTGGTGTTGATTAGCATATGCAGATTGTTCAATGCCCAGGTTTTTTAAACCCATGATATTTTTTGCCAGCAGGTTTTGGTAACGGATGGAAGGTGGCAGGATCTGGCTGGTAGCTATTTCTCCCATCAGCCTGCTTTCTATCTGAACCTTTTTAATATATTTTTCCAATTCTATTTCGTGCCTGGCTTCCAATTCCGCATGTGTATACACGTTATTATCACTAAACAACTGTTTTGCTTTGTCAGTAACCATTGCATCTAATGCGGTAGGTGTGGTCTTAATATTATCCAGTCCACGTTTTTCGGCTTCCTGTGCCCATTCTTCACTATAACCGTCCCCTTCAAAAAGGATTTTTTCGCTGGCTACAATATATTCCCGGATCACATGTAATATTGCAATCTCTTTTTTCTCTCCTTTTTCTACCAGTGCATCCACCTCTTTCTTAAATTTCTTCAGTGTTTCGGCCATTATCGAGTTAATGGTGGTCATGGCATTAGCACAGCTTGCAGAAGATCCAACTGCCCGGAACTCGAATTTGTTCCCGGTAAATGCGAATGGGCTGGTCCTGTTTCGGTCCGTATTATCCATCAGCAATTCAGGGATACTTTTATGGATATCGATCTTTAACAGGCTTTCATCCTGTTCATCAAAATTATCACCCACTCTTTCTTTTACATCCTGTAAAACTTTATTTAAATAACGACCAATAAAGACCGATATAATTGCTGGAGGTGCTTCGTTAGCGCCCAGCCTGTGATCATTTTGTGCAGATGCGATTGATGCCCGCATGATATCAGAATAATCATTTACCGCTTTAATCGTATTCACAAAGAATGTGAGAAACATCAGGTTGGTCTTTGGAGTTCTGCCCGGTGCCAGCAGGTTTATTCCGGTATCTGTTTGCATGCTCCAGTTATTGTGTTTACCGCTGCCGTTTATCTGGGCAAATGGTTTTTCATGCAACAGTACTTTTAATTTATGGCGAATGGCAACGCGGCTCATAACATCCATTAAAAGAGTGTTGTGATCTACCGCAAGATTACATTCTTCAAATATCGGAGCACATTCAAACTGCGAGGGAGCCACCTCATTATGACGCGTTCTTAAGGGTATTCCTAATTTATAAGCCTCCTCTTCATAATCCCGCATAAAGGCATACACTCTTTCAGGAATGGCACCAAAATAATGATCTTCCAATTGCTGTCCTTTGGCGGAACTATGACCATATAATGTACGGCCACATAAAACCAGGTCCGGGCGGGCATTATGCAATGCTTCATCAATAACAAAATATTCCTGTTCCCAACCCAGGGTGGCGGTTACTTTCGATACATTCTTATCAAAATAATTACAAACTTCAACAGCTGCTTTATCAAGACTTTCAAGGGCTTTTAATAAAGGCGCTTTATAATCCAGTGAATGACCGGTATATGATACAAAAATTGTGGGTATACAAAGTGTTTTCCCTCCTGACATTTCTATAACGAAAGGTGGTGATGAAGGATCCCAGGCTGTATAGCCCCGGGCTTCGAAGGTTGCTCTTAATCCACCACTGGGAAAAGATGAAGCATCCGGCTCCTGTTGTATCAGGGCATCTGCATCAAATGTTTCCAATGCGCTGCCATCACTTTTCAAAGTAAAAAAAGAATCGTGTTTTTCGGCAGTTGTGCCGGTTAATGGTTGAAACCAATGAGTAAAATGAGTAACATCTTTCGATTCAGCCCAGCTACGGATGCCCATAGCAATCTGGCTACCCATGGTTCGATCTATTTTTTGACCTGCTTTTATGGAATTCATCAAGCTTTTATAAGCTTCACCACTTAAAAAATCCCTGGCTACCTGGTGAGTAAATACATTTTCACCAAAAATAGCAGTGATTTTTTTTGAGCCGGCAACTTTTACTTCTTTGCCATTATTAAGATTATTAATCGCATCAAATCGTAAAGACATAATATAATTTTATTTGACGCAAAAAAAGACTATTCCTGACTTATAGCCAATAATTTTTCCATAACGTGACAAAAATTGGAGGTAATGTGGAAAAAAATATGAATTATTTCATATTTACAGTCTGAATTACATCTAATAACGTAGATAATCTACATATTATAGATTATTTAACTTAATGCAAGCATAGTTTGAAGCTTGCGCCAGTTAATCTGGCATATGACGGGTGTTAATAGAAATGGAAAGGCAATGCTTCGATAGCGAACAATCGCTCCTATAAAATTTACCGTGAATCCTATGGTAAAAAGCAGGGAAAATGCAAAGAATGCACAGAAAATAATGAAATTCCTGGATTGTGCTTCATGAGTATTTGTGAGAAGGAAAAGCGTAAAGAGTAACAATAGCAGGAAAATTTCAACTGCGGCAGCCAGCGAAAGAATATGGCTTACATCCGAAGGATATGGCCTTAAAGCAGACAAACTAATCGCTTGAGGAGCGTTGATGATAAAACTGATTACAGTTGGTTCCAGTCTGCGCACATCAACCTCAGATCCGCCTGAATGCGCCATAAATGCGCCTTGCTTGGTAACTACAGCGGCGGGAAAATCAAACTTTTCATTTACATAACGCGTTGTAAAAAATAAAATTCCAAAAACGAGGTAGCATAGAAAAAATACCGTTAGTCCTCTTTGAGGCCATTTTGCAGCCAATAACCAGGCAAATATGGCGGGAGCAAATAGTACGATCAAAAAATTACGCAAAGCCAGGATAAGGATCATTGAAAAGATTATCACCAGGATTCTTTTGATTGACCATCGATTTTCCTTCAAACCAAAATAAATACAATAAGTGATTAAAGAGAGTCCCAGAAAAAGAAAACCTTCCTTATGTAAACCGCTGGTCCAGTATAAAAATGAAGGAACCAGGAAAGTTGCCAGGATCACCTGTAATTTTTTCCCGGGATAAACATCAATCATTACCCGGTACATGGCAATGGGACCTATCATAGTTATAAAAGAGTAGAAAATAACATTGATATAATAGTTACCTAAACTAAAAATGTTGAATAAAGAGAGGACCTTGATAAAGAAATTTACTTTTAGATCATTCCAATAGGAGTTATCGGTACCAAAGAATTTTAAATATCCATCGGCATAAGGATAGTAAATTAAATTTGTAAAATATTCCCCTGGATTATCTTTTAATAGTTGGAACTCCTGCAGGCTGAGATAATGATAGGACCATGTATCGACCATTTTAGCCATATTGCCATAATACACACCTACCCAGCCATAAAAAATTCCAGCCATTACTTTCAATAAAAAAATAATGATCAGTTGAGAATTATTTAATTGAGAATTTTTATAAAATTTCAATTTAGTAACCAGCCAGGTAAACAAAACCAGGTAGCCAACAAACAGCAAGTAATCCAAGCAGTTAAATTTTTTACGTGCAAAGTATAAATTATTATTTACAAAAACTTGCAACGTTGTTAACCTGAACATGCCTTACAGTTTTGTAGCTTTGTCGCTCACCGGGGTTTCTCATCACCCCATTCCAATTAAATTCAAACGAAATATAAAAAATGGAAATCACTGTTGACACTGCAAAGCAATTAAGACTTACGGCCGATGAATTTGAAGTGATTAAAAAAAAGCTGAAACGTACGCCAAACTTTACAGAGCTCTGTGCATTCTCCGCCATGTGGAGTGAGCATTGCAGTTATAAAAATTCAATAAAATGGTTAAAAACATTACCAAGAGAAGGTGGCCGTATGCTGGTTAAAGCCGGTGAAGAGAATGCAGGTCTTATGGATATAGGTGATGGATTGGGTGTAGTTTTTAAAATTGAATCGCATAATCACCCTTCAGCCATAGAACCATTCCAGGGTGCCGCCACCGGGGTAGGTGGCATTCACCGGGATATATTTACGATGGGTGCCCGTCCTGTTGCCGCACTTAATTCCCTGCGATTTGGCAGACTGGAAGAAGATAAAACACAGCATCTTTTATCAGGGGTGGTACATGGTATTGGTCATTATGGAAATTGTTTTGGTGTTCCTACTGTTGGCGGCGAAGTTTATTTTGATGAATGTTATCATACCAATCCTTTGGTAAATGCAATGAGTGTGGGCATCGTAAAAGCCGGTGAAACAGTTTCGGCTACTGCTGAGGGTGAAGGCAACCCGGTTATGTTTGTAGGTAGCGCTACCGGCAAGGATGGCATCGGAGGAGCTTCATTTGCGTCTGCGGATATAACCGCAGAAAGCGCAGAAGAGTTGCCAGCCGTGCAGGTAGGGGATCCTTTCCAGGAAAAGAAATTACTGGAAGCTTGTCTGGAAGTTATCAAGACTAAAGCTATAGTTGGAATGCAGGATATGGGAGCTGCCGGCATTATTTGTTCCACAGCTGAAATGAGTGCAAAGGGTGGTGTAGGAATGCGTATTGACCTGGATAAAGTGCCTGCCCGTCAGCAAGACATGAAAGCCTGGGAATTACTCTTAAGTGAAAGCCAGGAAAGAATGCTGATGGTAGTGCAAAAAGGTAAAGAGGATGTAGTAAAACAAATATTTGATAAATGGGACCTACCCTGTGAAGTGATTGGAAAAGTTACAACAGATGGCCTTCTGCATTTTTATATGCATGGAAACCTGGAAGCATTAATACCTGCTGAAGAACTGGTTTTGGGGGGAGGTGCACCACAGTATGACCGGGAATATAATGAACCTACCTATTTCGAATCTATCCGCAATTTTAATCCGGCTTACATTAAAGTTCCGGCTAATTTAAAAGCAGTAGCTGAAAAGATCATTGCCCTTCCATCAATTGCAAATAAAAGATGGATATATAACCAATATGACAGCATGGTTGGCATTGCCAATACCAGTACAAATAATCCTTCTGATGCTGCGGTAATACATGTAAAAGGAACCCCCAAAGGTTTGGTAGTAACAACAGATTGTAACAGCCGTTATGTATATAGTGATCCTTACAAAGGAGCTATGATGGCGGTTAGTGAAGCAGCACGTAATATTGTATGCAGTGGTGGCGAGCCATTAGGTGTAACCAATTGTTTAAATTTTGGCAATCCTTATGATCCTGAAGTTTATTTTCAATTTGTGAATGCTATCAAGGGTATGGGTGAAGCATGTGTAAAGTTTAATACACCGGTAACCGGTGGAAATGTAAGTTTCTATAATCAGAATCCTGATGGTCCTGTATATCCAACGCCCACTATTGGCATGGTTGGTTTACTGGAAGATCTCAATCAACGAATGACATTAGGTTTTAAAAATGAAGAAGATGTAATTTATGTATTGGGTGAAATAAATGAAGATCTCGGTTCATCCGAATACCTTTACTCCATACTTCATGTAAAACATTCTCCCGCTCCTCGTTTTAACCTGGATGCTGAATTTAGTTTGCAACAAAAATTAATTTCAATGATCAGGGATAGAAAAGTCCTTTCTGCACATGACACCAGTGAGGGTGGTTTATTTGTCGCACTTTGCGAAAGTGGCTTTGTTGAAGGTTTAGGATTCGATATAAAAACAGCTGATCATATCCGTAAGGATGCTTTTCTTTTTGGTGAGGCCCCCAGCAGGGTAGTAATAAGTGTGGAAGCAGGCAATACTGTAGAATTTGAGAAATTATCGGGAAATATTCCATTTACCCGCCTGGGTGTAGTTACAAGTGGGGATATAATTATAGATGGAGAATCATGGGGCGATGTGAATGAATGGAAAGACAGGTATGACACTGCCATTGAGCGTTTTCTGGATAAAGAAGAGGCAGGGGCTGCTTTACAAACAATTTAAACTTATTAATTGTGGACAGAAATGCTGTTATAGTTGTTACCGGTGCAGCCGGATTTATCGGCAGTTGCCTGGTGGGCTACCTGAATAGAAAGGGCTTCAACAATATAATTATAGTAGATGAATTCGCAATTGGTGAAAAGCAACCCAATTATGATGAAAAAAATATCTGTTACCGTATAGAACGTGAAAATTTTTTTGATTGGATAAGTCACCAGAAAATCAAGATAGATTTTTTCTTTCATCTTGGAGCCCGCACTGATACCACTGAATTTGATTATAACATCCACCAGAAACTGAATGTAGAATATTCAAAACAAGTGTGGCAATACTGTACTGAGAAACAAGTACCCCTGGTTTACGCATCCTCAGCAGCTACCTATGGTGGAGGTGAATTTGGCTATAAGGATGATCATGCATTAGCCGAGAAACTGGAACCACTTAATCCATATGGGATTTCTAAAAATGAATTTGACAAGTGGGTGTTGAACCAGGAAGCAAAAAACAAAGGTTGTCCGCCATTTTGGGCAGGCTTGAAATTTTTTAATGTTTTTGGGCCTAATGAATATCATAAAGGAAGAATGGCCAGTGTAATTTTTCACACTTTCAACCAGGTACAAAATACGGGTAGAGTGAAACTCTTTCGATCTCATAAGGAAGGAATCAAAGATGGCGAACAGCAACGGGATTTTATTTATGTAAAAGATGTGGTAGATGTTTGTTTCTGGATGATGAATAAAAAGGAAGGATCCGGTAAATGGCCCCCCTCTGCATTATATAATCTCGGCACGGGTAAAGCCCGCACTTTTAAAGATTTGGTGAATGCTGTCTACAAAAGTTTAGAAAAAGAACCTAAAATTGAGTTTATCGATACGCCGGAAGATATACGTGATAAATACCAATATTTTACGGAAGCTGAAATGAGTAAACTCAGGGAAGCAGGTTATACCGATAGTTTTTATTCATTAGAAGAAGGCATTGATACGTACGTAAAAAAATTCCTGCTCAATAAAAATTATTACTGATATATACAGCCTTTATCAGGGATGGCGAAAAACAATTAAATTGTAAGATGAAGAAGCGTATAGCCATTATTGGTGGAGGTAACCTGGGTAAATCCATTGTAGAAGGACTACTGGTGAGTGAGTTTGTAACTCCGGATGAAATTATTATCACCCGCAGAAATACGGTTTCCCTGCAACCCCTCCTTGAAAAAGGTGTCCAGGTTAGTTCGGATAATGCTATGGCAGCCAGTCAAAGCGATGTTATCATCCTCGCCGTAAAACCTTTCCAGGCATCTGCTGTTTTAGAAACTTTTGCGCATGAATTAAATCCTGGAAAATTACTGGTGTCTGTTGTAACCGGCGTATTGATAAGTGATATTGAAAATATTACCGGTAATCAAATTCCCATTTTCAGGGCAATGCCAAATACGGCTATTGCTATCCGTGAGAGCATGACATGTACCTGTTGTAATCAACCGGCTTTAATTCATATGGATTATGTGCAATCATTATTTAATACACTTGGAAAAACCGTTACGATACAGGAAAACCTGATGGAAGCCGCCACTATACTGGGTGCATGTGGTACTGCATATGCCATGCGTTATATCCGGGCAAATATTCAGGGTGGAATCGAAATAGGTTTTGATGCTCAAACTGCTTCATTGATAGCAGCACAAACTGTTAAAGGGGCGGCTGAGTTATTGCTGCAGCATAAATCCCATCCTGAAGAAGAAATTGATAAAGTGACCACGCCAAAGGGTTGTACCATAGCCGGTTTGAATGAAATGGAACATCGTGGTTTTAGTTCTTCGCTTATACGTGGTATTGTAACAAGTTATAAGAAAATAGCTAAAGATTTATAACCCGGTTATTCTTTGTCCTTACATTTATTACAACATCATGAAGAATCTGAGAATATTAAGAACTCCGGGTATTGCTTCCATTATTTTAATACGTTTAATGGTAGGCGTTGTTTTTTTATCAGAAGGCATACAAAAGTTTTTATATCCTGCTGACAGGGGATCTGGTCGTTTTCAGAAAATAGGTCTTCCCAACCCTGATTTTTTGGGAACTTTTGTTGGCAGTTTTGAAATATTATGTGGATTGTTAGTGCTTGTGGGATTAGTGACACGTTTAGCCGCCATCCCATTAATCATCATCATGATAACAGCCATTGCGATAACAAAAACAGATATCCTTCAACAAAATGGTTTCTGGGAAATGCTGCATGCCAGCAGAACTGACTGGTCTATGTTTTTAGGAAGTGTATTTTTATTAATAATAGGTGGAGGAAAATGGTCCGCCGATTATCAATTAAGCCGTAAATGAATCAACAAAAGAACCTGCGTGAAGTAGCAAGGCTTTTTTTTAAATTAGGTTGTATTGGATTTGGCGGACCTGCTGTCCACATAGCCATGATGGAAGAAGAAGTGGTAAGAAAAAGGAAATGGATTACACCGCAGCATTTTCTTGACCTGGTAGGTGCTACCAATTTAATTCCTGGTCCTAATTCAACTGAAATGACCATGCATTGTGGTTATGAAAGAGCAGGATGGAAAGGGTTGATAGTTGCCGGGACTTGTTTCATAATCCCCGCAGTTATTATTACTGCAATCTTTGCCTGGGCTTATCAACAGTATGGAAAATTTGCTTCCATTATTTTAATACGTTTAATGGTAGGCGTTGTTTTTTTATCAGAAGGCATACAAAAGTTTTTATATCCTGCTGACAGGGGATCTGGTCGTTTTCAGAAAATAGGTCTTCCCAACCCTGATTTTTTGGGAACTTTTGTTGGCAGTTTTGAAATATTATGTGGATTGTTAGTGCTTGTGGGATTAGTGACACGTTTAGCCGCCATCCCATTAATCATCATCATGATAACAGCCATTGCGATAACAAAAACAGATATCCTTCAACAAAATGGTTTCTGGGAAATGCTGCATGCCAGCAGAACTGACTGGTCTATGTTTTTAGGAAGTGTATTTTTATTAATAATAGGTGGAGGAAAATGGTCCGCCGATTATCAATTAAGCCGTAAATGAATCAACAAAAGAACCTGCGTGAAGTAGCAAGGCTTTTTTTTAAATTAGGTTGTATTGGATTTGGCGGACCTGCTGTCCACATAGCCATGATGGAAGAAGAAGTGGTAAGAAAAAGGAAATGGATTACACCGCAGCATTTTCTTGACCTGGTAGGTGCTACCAATTTAATTCCTGGTCCTAATTCAACTGAAATGACCATGCATTGTGGTTATGAAAGAGCAGGATGGAAAGGGTTGATAGTTGCCGGGACTTGTTTCATAATCCCCGCAGTTATTATTACTGCAATCTTTGCCTGGGCTTATCAACAGTATGGAAAATTGCCCCGGGTTCAACCATTTATTTATGGCATTGCCCCCGCTATCATTTCAGTAATAGTGGCTGCCATGATTTCATTGGGAAAAAAAGCATTGAAATCTGTTATTTTAGGCATACTTGGATTTATAGCGATGGTTGCCGTTTTAACCGGTATGAATGAAATTTACGTATTGTTTGGTGCCGGGTTATTGGGAATTATTATTCATTTTTTAAGTCAACCAAAAAAAATTGTCCAGGGGGTTTTCCCATTTACGTTGTTACAGGCAGGATATTATTTTCAGGAATTGCCTGCCAGTAAATTGTTCCTCATTTTTTTAAAAGTCGGCGCCATTCTCTATGGCAGTGGTTATGTATTATTTGCTTTTTTAGATGCTGAATTAGTAGCCAAAGGTTTTTTGTCCAAACAAACTTTGGTAGATGCGATCGCTGTTGGACAATTCACGCCGGGCCCGGTGTTTACTGCTGCAACTTTTATAGGCTGGCAGTTGGGTGGATGGGGCGGTGCTCTTGCAGCAACCATTGGAATATTTCTGCCCTCATTTTTATTTGTGTATTTTTTAAATCCCTTGATACCGGCATTAAGAAGATCCGCTGTTATGTCGGCATTCCTCGATACCGTCAATATAGTTTCGGTGGCAATTATTATTGCGGTTTGTATTGAAATGGGTAGAGAAGCCATCGGTGATTGGCGAACTGCCTTAATTGCTGTTCTTGGATTTATTGTCAGTCATTTTTTTAAGCGGATCAATTCAGCTTTTATTGTAATAGGTGGTGCCCTAATCGGTTATTTGTTAAGTCTCATATGATTCATCATTTTGAATGCATTTATTTTGTAGTTTAGGTGTCAAGTTTTTGAGGCTGTTGATATGAAGAAACATGGCACCATATTTTTGCTGTTAATTTACCCTGTACTTTGTTTTACACAAAAAACAATAAAGCATACAACTGAATCTCCCCAGGTTTTAGCTGAAAAATTAACGGCTCATCATCAAACCGATCTTGACAAAACCAAAGCCATTTTTTACTGGATCACAGAAAATATTTCATATAAGGTTAACCGTTATGTGCCTAACCGGTTTTTTGTTTCGTATGAAGAAGAAGATACCGGCGCTTTAAAGCCCCTTGATGAAAGAATTGCGATCAATGTTTTACGGCGAAGAGAAGCAGTTTGCGATGGTTATGCCCGGTTATTTAAAACTCTTTGTGATTATGCCGGGCTTCAATCAGTCGTAATACATGGTTATGCGAGAACCAATGATGGAAGAAAATCTCCTTTTCGCCCCAATCATAGCTGGAATGCCATTCTTCTCGATGATAAATGGTTTTTACTCGATGTAACATGGGCTTCAGGTTTTATTGATAGCCGGCTAAATACTTATGTTGCCCGGACAGATGAAAAATATTTTCTTACTTCACCATCTCAATTTATTGCTGATCATTATCCGGAAGACATTCAGTGGACATTACTTGCCGATCCGCCTGTATTAAGGGAATATAAAAAATCTCCCTTTGTACATGCCGCTTACAGAAAAAATAATCTTGTATCTTTTTCTCCTTCCTATGGCATTCTTGAAGCTGTGGTTGGTGATACTATCCATTTTGAAATAGAAACAACGGGGCCGGAAAGGCTACTGTATGTTTCAGAATTTTATTCCAGTGATTCAACATCAGGGTCTGGTTACCCGCTGTTTGCTGAAAAAGAAAAGAAAACCAAAAAAATTATATATAGTTATGTAATCGCATCTCCGTTAACAAAATGGCTTAATGTAATTTATAATGGGGAACAAATACTCCGATATCGTGTAAAAATAAATGGAGCCGAAAATGGCTCCATGAGTGTTCGACGAAAATAATAATTTGATCAAAACGCCTTTGACTGGCCGGCAGATAGATTAATCATGGCCGTTAGTTCAGCCATCATTTTATCCTCGTTACTGTTATAGCCCACTGATTTAAACCGGATCACCCCGTTTTTATCTATAACGAATTTAGTAGGAATACCTTCCACCTTGAAACTTTCAATCACAGCATTATCATTGTCCATCAGAACCTGGAAATTGTATTTATTGGTTTTGATAAAGTCGCCAGCTTTTTTTTCTTTATCGTCACCATTTTCCCAGGTATTGATAAATACAAATTTTACATCAGCACTGTCCTTATATTTATTGACCATTTTTTGCATAGAAGGGAAGGATGCGATGCAGGGCCCACACCAGGTGGCCCAAAAATCGACAACGATTACCTTACCTTTTAAATCACTGGTATTAAGTTTATTGCCATTCAGATCAAGCAATGCAAAAGAAGGTGAAACATTATTCAACATTGATTTTTGAAGTTCAGCTACCATCTTTAAATAACTTTCTTTCTCCAGTGCAGCGAGGTAATCTTCAAAGCCAGCAGCAGATTTATTCTTCTTAACATAGGCTCTTTCCAGGATTTTTTTTGTTTCAGAGCCAGCCTTTCCATCTTTTACAAATTGCTCCAGCTGGGTAATATATTTTTTAGGGGACAAAACTTTTTCCGCCAATAATGCATATGTATTATTTTGTTCCGCATTTTCTCCTTTATAAATTCCAATGGCTGCTTCTTTGGCGATCGGAAAACCTTTTTTATATTGCCCGTTTTTGTAAAGTACCATGGCATAAGTATCAGCAATCATGGCATAAGTGTTTTCTTTTGATTTTGCCCATTGGCTGGGAGACAGGTAATCGGGTTTTTTACCGGCTGCATTTTGCATGTTTGATTTGGCTAATTCGGTTGCTTTTTGTGCTATCTCTTCAGCAAATTTTAATTCCTCATCTTTTTCCTGTAAAGCCCAGGCGGCAGAATTATAGATTTGCGCTATTTCATTACTCTCAAAACCAAGTTCATTTACTGATCTTTTAAACCCTTCCCAATCTTTTTTTGTGCGCCATGCTGTGGGGATTGCAGATTTATAATTAGGTAACATTGTTTTCAATGATGCATATTTTTCATCCGAAGCAACTTTTTGTTCCAGGTCCTTAAACAAAGCTGTTTTTATTTCCGGATCTTTTTCTAATCGGAATTTATCAAATGCATCCATCGCAAGCCATTTACCCTGCGGAAATTTTTCTTTTTTTAAATTCTATTTTTGCATTTTCAGTAATTTGGTTACGGTTTATATTTACCTCACTAAACATTATACTATGAAATTGAAATATTCCTTTTCAATCGCCTTCTTTTTATACACTTTGATGGCAGATGCACA
>MWWA01000207.1_pt1 | contig 17367 bp, 17 predicted proteins | sample 1047341 | NCBI WGS metagenome assembly MWWA01 (sample SAMN06349978, study PRJNA376086) | soil metagenome | isolation source: MS5-1 sample Antarctic (ecotone) soil | place: Antarctica | collected 2015-01-13
ATAACAGGAAAGGCGATCACTCACTGGAACCCTTACCTGCAAAACATGTAGATACGGGGATGGGATTTGAAAGACTTGTTCGTGTGTTACAAAACAAGCAAAGTAATTACGAGACGGATATTTTTACTGGAGTTAAAAAATAATTTATAGTTAGCATTGAAAACATTCACACTCAGCATTTTTTTTCTGGTATTCTATTCCGTGGTTTCCTTTTGCCAGTCCGGATATCGGGTGATAATTGATTCAGCAAATGGCAATCAAAAAATCCTGAAGGGGAAATTACAAAGGATGAACTTACCTCATATAATTGGTATGAGCCAAATAGAAAAAGTTATACCAACCCTGAACAAACCGCTATTACGGGTCTGATATTGAACAGCCAAAATGTAAACATGGTAGTGTTTGCCGGTACATGGTGCGAAGACACCCAGGTTATTCTTCCCAAATTTTTCAAACTGGTAGAAGAAAGCGGTTCCCTGAAGACCGGATAGTGATGTATGGTGTTGACCGGAATAAAAAAACAGATGGATTACTTGCGGATGATTATAAAGTTATAAATGTCCCGACCATCATCGTGATGAAAGATGGAAAGGAAATTGGCCGCGTGGTTGAATATGGCAAAACGGGAAAGTGGGATAAAGATTTTGCGGAGCTCTTTATTGAGTAATAAATGTATAGAGTTAGAAGGAATAAATATGCAGCATGTTATCCCTAAGGCTGTAAATTCTATTGTTCAGAATTTTTATTGAGAGATTATTTTTCAGGGCTTCAATCAATTTAACCTCCTCCGGTATCGGGATGGGAGGTGTAAAACGGTAAAGATTTTCTTCATCTATTCCATAAATAGATTTACCCGATACGGCAAAAGTTTTCCATTGCAAAAAAGGAAGCCTTGCAATAAACCTTCCATAGTAGTCAAATTTATATAGACCAAGCTGTGGATCGTAGAGATAAACATATCCATCAGCATCTGTAATTTTTACCGGGGTAGGAACGGTATCGAAGATATTCCGGAAATCGTTTGAGGCAAAGAGTTCTTTACCACTGTCATCTATTTTTTTCAATTTATTTTCCTGTTCATCAAATAGCCAGATGTTATTGTCATAAGAAATGGTAACGGCTTTCACTTTAAAAATATTCTGATTTCTAAGATTGATGTTCGTCAGCACATTCAGGTATTTATCTAATAGCAGAATGGTGGCATATTGCTCGTAAAAAAGAATTGTCTTCCAGGGATTCTGTGCTTCCACATAGGTAAGCTTTCCATATTTTGTTACCAGGTTAAAAACACCGATAGAATCGCCTTTCTCGTTGTATTTTTTTAGTTGGTTGTTTGTATTAATAATAAACAGTTCGCCCAGGTTATTCACTGTAAAAGATGAAATGGGATATTCTATTTTATTTAAAAAACGAAAGAGTGAATCATTTTGGGCCAAACCCACATTGGAGACCAGCAAAAGAAATATGAACGGGATGATATAGTTAGATCTTCTGATCATACTTTATGATAATGAAGTTGGACATCGCTGCCATCAAAGATTGCATAGCTGTTATAGTTGATCCAATCCCCCAGGTTAATATAACGGCTGTTCTCACTCAACTGATGATCAAGCGCCAGATGGCGGTGGCCAAAAATAAAATAATCGTAATGTTTTTCTGTCAGCATTTCTTTTGCAAAAATGATTAGCCATTCTTTATCCTCACCCAGAAAATGCTCGTCGGTTTTTCCTGTTGATGCACGGCTCTTCCGGCTCATATAATTTGCCAAACCGATTCCCGTATGAGGATGCATAATACCAAACAGTTTTTGTGAAAATTTATTTCTAAAAATCTTCTTAATAAATTTATATCTATGATCACCCGGGCCAAGTCCATCGCCATGCCCTATAAAGAAAAGTTTGTTATTGATCTGAAATTCCGCGGCCTCAAAGTACACTTTAACTCCAAGTTCCTGTTCAAAATAGCCATTCATCCACATATCATGATTGCCAACAAAAAAATGAATTTTAATGCCGGCATCGGTTAGCTCAGCCAGCTTTCCCAGGATTCTTACATATCCCTTCGGCACCACTTTTTTATATTCAAACCAAAAATCAAAAAGGTCGCCCACAATGAAGATTGCTACGGCATCGTCTTTTATTTTATTTAAGAATGCAACAATCTTTTTCTCCCTCTTAAGGCTTGTTTCGTAATCGGGAGCTCCAAGATGAAAGTCTGAGAGAAAATATATTTTTTGACCTGGTGAAATTGTCATGGCAAGTGATAATTTATTATTGTCCTCAGGCCAAAGTTTTAAATAAAAAATGGGTTCAATTGTTCACCGCACAATCCTTGGTTGTCGGTCTATCAAAAAGAGATAAACTTCTTTTGGGCCATGTACACCCACAATCAACGTTTTCTCAATATCAGCTGTGCGGCTTGGACCGGCAGCAAAGGTTATGAAAGAAGGTATCGTGGCATATTTTTCTTTCAACAATTTGATGGCATCGCGTGTATCAAATACTAATTGGTCAGTATAACCAATACAAATATGAATTGGTGTATAAGCGCTAACTGTTCTTCCAGCCGCATTTGCCGAAGACATCACGATGGCCCCGGTTCTGGCCACCAGGCACTCACAGGATGTTACTGCAGCATCACATGTTGACAGATCCACTTTTTTATCAAACAACCCCTTTCCTGAGAACTTTTCCAAAAGGGCTTCATCCTCACAAAAAAGATTTTCCCATTTATTTTCGTGTGCCAGCTTCATCAGCTGCAGCTTCATATCGGTTTCATTTACACAAAAAGCAAATTTCCCCAGCAATTTTGTAAACTCTTCGGCGAAAATAATTTCCAGATCATCGTGGGGTGGAATAAAAACAGAATTTGTTCCCTCACTTTTCGGAAAAGGCAAAGGCACCGGATGACTCAGTGCCTCTCTGATATTTTTTAAAATTTTTTCTTTGGAAGAAGCTACATCCATAGTTATAAAAAATAATTGTTTTCGAATTGTAATATAAAAAAAGCAGATATACCGCAGGGAAAGCGATTTGATTATCGAAGACCAGTAGAAGAATTATTCTAATTAGAAATTAAGAACCCGAACAGGAGTTCCAATAAATTTCTCTAAATATCCTCACTTATCTATCAATAAGGGTTGTTTTGATAGGCGGATCAATAATTGCTTCTTTCGGATTATCCACAAAATCCAGTGCTTTCTTTTCTTCATAAGGTCTCTTGCCAATTAAGGCTTCTACGTCGCTTTGAAATAATACTTCCTTCTTCAACAACTCCTTTGCAACTGTTTCTACTTCCTGTTTCCTCTCAGTCAGCAATTTTTTGGTCCTTTCAAAAGCCAGTTCAATCAACTTCCTAACCTCTTCGTCAATCATTTTACCCGTTTCTTCACTAAAAGGTTTTGTAAAAGTGTTTTCCTGCTGGGGGTCATAGTAACTGATATTACCGACTTTATCATTCATGCCATATACAGTTACCATTGCATAAGCCATTTTAGTAATTTGCTGCAGATCATTACTTGCACCTGTTGAGATTTTTCCAAAGAAAATAGTTTCAGCCGCCCTTCCCCCAAGGGTCATACAAATCTGATCCATCAATTGATCTGTATTATATAAGTATTGTTCTTTTGGTGTGTATTGAGCATACCCAAGGGCAGCCGTGCCTCGTGGCACAATGGTAACTTTCAGTAGCGGATAAGCGTGCTCAAGAAACCAACCGCAAATGGCATGGCCCGCTTCATGATAAGCAATAATCTCTTTTTCTTCCGGCAGGATGATCTTATTCTTCTTCTCCAGGCCTCCGATGACGCGGTCAATCGCATCCTGGAAGTCGCTCATGTCAACAGCCTCTTTATTTTTTCTGGCGGCTATCAGGGCCGCTTCATTACATACGTTTGCAATATCTGCTCCGGCAAATCCGGGGGTCTGCTCGGCAAGCTTATGCACATCCAACGTTTGAGAAATTTTGATTGGCAGTAAGTGTACTTTGAAGATAGCTTCACGTCCGACAAGGTCGGGACGATCTATGGTGATCTGCCTGTCAAACCTTCCCGGGCGTAGCAAGGCATTATCTAATACGTCCGGCCGGTTAGTTGCTGCCAGTATAATGATACCAATATCAGTTGAGAATCCATCCATCTCTACCAGCAACTGGTTGAGGGTATTTTCCCTTTCATCATTACTCACCATCATGTTTTTACCCCTGGCCCTTCCTATGGCATCAATCTCATCAATAAATATGATGCAGGGAGCTTTTTCGCGGGCCTGTTTAAATAAGTCTCTCACGCGGCTGGCCCCGACACCAACAAACATTTCGACAAAATCACTTCCACTGAGGCTGAAGAAAGGTACCTGTGCTTCACCAGCCATCGCTTTTGCCAGTAAGGTTTTACCAGTACCAGGCGGGCCAATCAATAAAGCGCCCTTTGGAATTTTTCCTCCCAGAGCTGTATATTTTTTTGGAGTTTTTAAAAAGTCAACAATTTCCATCACCTCCACTTTGGCTTCATCGAGACCCGCAACATCACCAAAATTTATATTTACCCTGGCTCCTTTATCAAAAAGAGTTGCTTTCGACTTCCCAATATTGAAGATTCCACCGGGCCCACCGCCACCGCCACCGGCGCCCACTTTCCTCATCATCATAATAAAAAGCAAACCGATGAGCAAAATCGGTAGCAAGGTGCTGATGATCTGTCCGAATAATTCACCTTCATCACCAGGAATATCAGCAACATGCTTCACTTCGGGGTTGTCACGGTAGAATTGCTGGAGTTCTGACGCAAAAGCTTCATCTTTTACAATAGGAAAGTATGCCTGTGGTTGAGGAGTTTTTTTGAGCGTTTCATATTGGCTTCCCATCAAATTTCTGAACATCCCGGGATTATTGTCAAGGGCATCCTCATTAATATAAACCCGTACAATTTTTTTATTGCCAACTGTTTTGATTTGGTCAACTGCTCCTTGCTCCAGCAGGGAATAAAATTGTAGATTATTGATTTCCACTCCGGTGCTGGAGGTGGTTCGGAACAGATTGTAACCAACTATTGCTGCAAAAATGATCCCATAGACCCAGTAAATGCTCATTTTAGGACGCTTCTTATTGTCGTCCTCACCCCCCGGCGTGCCGTTAGAGTTCAGTCTTTTCTGTAAAGGAATTTTTTTCTTTTCTTCAGTTGCCATAAATTCTTGTCTCGCAATATTTAAATGTCCTGTCTTTATATGAAACAGGAAGTACTTTATTTTGTTGCACCTGTTATAAAAGGTGCTATAAGTTTTAAAAAGTTAATGTTCTGCTATCCGGCTATCGTTCCACAATTCTTCCAGTTTATAAAACTTTCTGGATTCGGGCAGCATCACATGAACAACAATATTTACATAATCAATTAAAATCCATTGCTCTCCCTTCATACCTTCATGCCTGTAGGGAAGTTCGCTACAGTTTTTCTTTACTTGCTCCTCTACATTCTCAGCTATAGCCTTTAGCTGAATGTTATTTGAAGCTTCACATATAATAAAGAAATCGGAAACGGCTTCAGGAATTTTTTTTAGATCCAGGCTCAAAATATTCTCCCCTTTTTTCTCTTGTATGGCTTTGACAATTGTTCTAAAAAGTTTACTATTCCTTGTTAATCTGGTAAAAGTTGATTTTTCTCTGGTGTCTAATAGGGTTAAATTGTTCAAATGGAGTTTATTTTATTCTGTTACCATACGCAAACGTTAAAGAAATAAGTTGATGCTGACAGTTTGCCGGATCAATGAAAGTTAATAATCAAAAATACTAATTCTTAAGCAATACAACTTGATATGGCAAGGGGTTCAGACGGTTTAAATATTCTTAAAGAAGTGGAAAGCTCCAACAACTATGCCATGGCACTTGTAAAAGACGGCAAGGCCCGGAGTGGGGAAGGTTTTCTGGCAATGAAGCAAACAGGCGGAAAGGGGCGGCGAGGTAGAAAATGGGTAAGTGAGGAAGGTATGAATGTGTTGCTCACCCTTATTCAGGATATGAAATGGATGCAGGTTACAAACCAGTTTCAGCTAAGCGTTGCAACTGCCCTCGGGGTGTATGATCTGGTGTCAGAATTTATAGGAATCAATATTTTCATAAAATGGCCGAACGATATTTATATAGGTGACAGGAAGGCAGGGGGCATCCTCATTGAAAACGTGATCAGTGGCAATAAATGGCAGTGGGCAGTAATAGGCATTGGGTTAAATGTGAACCAGGAAAAATTTGATGATCTGTCCTTAAATGCTACATCACTAAAAAAAGTTACGGGTAAAGATTACGAACTAATAGAAATGGCTGAAAAATTGAAAGGCTGTGTAGAGCGGAGAATAAAAGAGCTTCAATCTCAAAATTATCCTGATATGCTCAAATTATACAACGATCATTTATACAAAAAGAATTGTGTGGTCAAATTCAGAAAAGGCAATATTGTATTTGAAGCGGTTGTAAAAGCCGTGTCTCCTTCGGGAGAATTATTGACGGCAGACAGAAATTTGGAATATGACGAAGTAGAGTGGATTAGATAATATCATATCACGATGTTCACCATTCTCCCTTTTACATAAATAATCTTTTTTACAGGCTTTCCTTCAATCCATTTTTGGACTACATCGTTATCCAACACCAGGCTTTCAACCGAAGGCTGATCCAGATCAAGCGGCATATGTAATGTTGTCCTTAACTTTCCATTGATGGAAACAGGATATTCCTTTTCTGTTTCAATGAGATATTTATTGTTGACTTCAGGATATGCAGCATTGACGACACTGGTAGTATTACCCAATTGATGATACAATTCTTCAGCGATGTGTGGTGCATAGGGAGATAACAAAATCGCCAGGGGGCCGAGGATCTCCTTTTTGTAACATTTTAACTCAGTCAGTTCATTGACGCAAACCATAAAGGCACTGACTGCTGTATTATAAGAAAATCGTTCTGTATCATCACCGATCTTTTTTATAGCACGATGAAGTGCTTTCAATTCTGCTTCTGTAGCCGGTGCATCTGTCCACACTCTACTTTTTACATCGTCAAAAAACAAACGCCAGAGTTTTTTAAGAAAACGAAAGACACCTTCAATTCCTTTAGTGTCCCAGGGTTTGCTTTGTTCCACTGGCCCCAGGAACATTTCATACATGCGGAAAGTATCTGCACCATATTTATCAATCAGTTCATTTGGATTAACCGTGTTGTATTTCGATTTTGACATCTTTTCGGTTTCCACACCGCAGATGTATTTTGAAGAAACCTTATCTGCATCCTCCCCGGGAAAGAGGACAGTTCCGTCCTCGAGAATGAATGTTGCGTTCGTATATTCTTTTTTTGAATTTCTGAAAGCTTTAATGTCTAATTCTATTCCGTCCACTAAATCAATGTCAATACGTAGAGTTAAAATTTTTGATAGTAAATTTTCTCTATGCTCAGTGATGAAAGAATTGTTGATCCCAGTTTGCTCAGAAACTTCCAATAATATATCAAGAGCTCTTGTTTCTCCAGATATGTACTTTCTGTAAAATGACTCAGTTATAAAAATCGGGGAAAGCTTAGAATCAGAAATATCCATTGACTCGTTACTTTCAAACATGTATGTTGGTAAAATCCTATACACAAACCTGCTGCTACCCTGTATCATTCCCTGGTTGATCAGCTTATTAAAAGGCTCATCAAAACCGATATAGCCCAGATCATAAAGCACTTTCGTCCACAGGCGGCTGTACAACAGGTGTCCGACTGCATGCTCAGTTCCGCCGATATATACGTCCACCTGGTTCCAGTAATCCAGTTTCTTCCTGCTTGCGAATTCTTTATCATTATGCGGATCCATATAGCGGAGGAAATACCATGAAGAGCCGGCGTAACCCGGCATTGTGTTGGTTTCCCGGCTGATCTCTTCATCAACCTTCACCCACTCTTCAATATTGGCCAAAGGCCCCTGGCCTTCTGGTCCGGGTTTATAATTTTCTACATGTGGAAGTTCTACAGGCAGATTTTTTTCATCAACCGGATAAGCAATCCCATTTTTATAAATTATTGGAAAAGGCTCACCCCAATAGCGCTGCCGGCTAAAACCAGCGTCCCGCATTTTATAATTCACTTTTCTTCTCCCGATGCCCGTTTCTTCAATTTTCGAGTTTACGATACCGATAGCATCTTTCATTTTTATTCCGTTCAGAAAATCTGAGTTGGCAAGCGTAGCTTCTTTTGTAGGATTTGCCTCTTCTCCATTATAAGAGTCGCCGATTATATTGGTAATAGGAATTTTGAAATGTTTTGCAAATAGAAAATCGCGTTGATCACCACATGGTACACCCATGATTGCTCCTGTTCCATAGCCTGCCAGCACATATTCTGCAATCCATATTGGTATTTTTGTGCCATCGAAAGGATTCAAGGCAAAAGCTCCGGTAAAACATCCTGTAACTTGTTTCACCTCAGCCATCCTTTCTCTTTCACTCCGGCTCTTCACATAGTTAAGATATTCATCTATAGACTCCCGCTGGTCTTCTGTTATGATTTTGTCCACGAGTTCATGCTCAGGAGCCAGCACCATAAAATCTGCCCCAAAAATGGTATCTGGCCGGGTGGTGTAAACTTTTAATTTGTAAGCCTTGCCTTCAGAACCGACATTGTCCCGATTACTTACTTCATACCCCAGCTCGGCACCTTCACTTCTGCCGATCCAGTTGCGTTGCATATCCTTCATCGCCTCACTGAAATCTACCATTTCCAATCCATCTAATAATCTTTCGGCGTAGTCTGTAATCCGCATATACCATTGGCGCATTTTCTTTTTTACCACAGGATGCCCACCGCGTTCGCTAACGCCATTCACTACTTCGTCATTTGCCAGCACCGTTCCCAGCGCTTCACACCAGTTCACTTCACCAAATGCTGAATAAGCCAGGCGGTATTGCATTAAAATATCCTGTTGTTGTTTTTCTGAAAAATGATTCCAATCTTCCGCTGAGAAAATTGTATCAATTTCCCTCTGCCCATGATCTTCTTTATTTCCATATTTTTCAAAGATGCCGATTAGCTCGTCAATGGGCCGGGCAGTCTGCCGCTGATGATCATACCAACTCTTAAAGATCTGCAGGAATATCCATTGGGTCCATTTATAATATCCCGGATCACTGGTACGTACCTCGCGGCTCCAGTCGTAGGAGAATCCGATATTTTCTAATTGTTGGCGAAAGGTGTCAATATTTTGTTGCGTTGTAACCGCCGGATGCTGGCCGGTTTCAAGTGCGTATTGCTCAGCAGGTAATCCAAAGCTATCATACCCCATAGGATGGAGTACATTAAATCCTTTTAATCTTTTATAGCGGGCATAAATGTCACTTGCAATATATCCAAGAGGATGGCCAACGTGTAATCCGGCACCACTCGGATAGGGAAACATATCCAATACGTAAAACTTAGGTTTGGATTCATCAATTTCCACATGGTATATGTTCTCTTTCCTCCAGGTTTCCTGCCATTTCCGTTCTATTGCTCTATAATTGTATTCCATTTTATAAGTATTGAAATCTGTAGCCCGTAACTTTTGCACCTTCGTAGTCTGGCCTATTATTCTGATAAATAAATGTTGCAAAGAAATCTGTGAAAGAAACGTTATTGATAAATTATATTTTGCCGCAACAGCCGTTGTAATTTACATTAGCAGAATTACCAATGCGTGCAAAAATAATACTTCCTGAAAAACAATTATTTTTGGAACCTCCGGATTATAATCACAAAGTATAGTACCTGATATGGCTCAATTTGGCAAAGCATCTACTAAACGTGGAAAACCATCATATGTTTATGCAATCATTGGCGTTTCGCTGGTGTTGTTTCTTTTCGGGGTGGTAGGCTGGATATTTTTGAATGTCAAGCAAACAGGAGATTATTTTAAAGAAAAGATTCAATTGCATGCCTACTTGTACCGTGCGGCAAGCGATGACCAAATTGACAGTGTCCAAAATTTCATTAAATCTCTGCCGTACGCCGCCAACGTAGAATACACTACAAGGGAAATGGCCATTGAGAAGTTCAATGCTGAAAATGATACTCTTTGGAAAAAGCTGGCCATTACCAACCCGCTTCCTGAAAGTATTGATTTTAATGTAAGGGCTAATTATATGGATACGGACAGTTTGGCAAAACTTGAGACCTACCTCCTTACAAATTTTCCCACCACTATTACCGAATTTCAAACGCCAAAAGAAACAGTGGCAGGGGTTAGCAATTTTGTAAAAAATACAACCATCGTTCTGTTAATAGTCGCTATCGTATTGTGTCTTTTCGTGATCATTTCCATTGATAATACAATACGCCTGGCGATGTACAGTAATCGTTTTCTGATAAAGACTATGCAAATGGTTGGCGCTACCAGATGGTTCATTGCAAAACCGCTTGACGGAAGAGCTATTATTAATGGATTGATTGCCGCAATAATCGCCATTGGGTTAATTTGGGGATTTATCTCTGTTGCAAAAAATTACCTGCCTTATCTACAGGTGGTACATAATTCCAAACACTTGTTTCTTTTATTTGCCAGTATCATCATTCTGGGAATCGTCATTAGCCTGTTCAGTACCCACCGCTCGGTATTAAAATATTTGAAAATGAAATTGGACGAATTGTATTGATCCAACTTCCCCTTTTATTTTATTAACATTGCAAACTTTTTATACAGAATGAAATCCACAAGACAGAAAGAAACAGGATCCCAGAGGACAGTTGTTTCCAAAGATGCTCAGACAAATCACCTGTTTACAAAAAACAATTATAAGCTGATGTTGATCGGCCTGGTGATCATGGCTATCGGATTTTTTCTGATGGCCGGTGGCAAGAGCCCTAATCCCGATGTTTTCAATGATAGCGATGTTTACAGCCCGATGCGCATTACCATAGCACCGATATTGATTGTTGGCGGATTAGTGGTGCAGATTTTTGCGATCATGAAGAAACCAAAATAATTGTTTTTAGCGTTATTGAGGCGGTGATTGTTCATCGCCTTTTTTGTTTTAAATATTTGATATGACAGTTGCCGAATCTATAATAATTGCCATTGTTGAAGGCATAACTGAGTTTATTCCAATTTCTTCAACGGCTCACATGCGCATAACCGAAAACCTGCTGGGCATTAGCAATACAGATAAATTTACCCAGGTATTCACGGTGGCTATTCAACTTGGGGCTATCTTATCTGTAGTGGTTTTGTATTGCAAAAAATTTTTCGATTTTGCAAAATTCAATTTTTATATCAAGCTTGCCATAGCCGTTGTACCCGCATTGATACTTGGTAAATTATTCAAAGATAAAATTGATATGATTCTGGAAAAACCACTGATCATTGCCATCATTATGCTGGCAGGTGGCATCATCCTGGTATTTGTGGACAAATGGTTTACGAACCCATCAATAACTGAAGAGAAAGAGATCACCAGGTGGAAGGCGTTTCAGATCGGCTTATTTCAGTGCCTGTCAATCATCTTCCCCGGACTTAGCCGTAGCGCTGCTACCATTATCGGAGGTATGAGTCTGAAACTAACAAGAAGCCTTGCTGCTGAGTTTTCATTTTTTCTTGCAGTACCCACCATGGCCGCAGCTACTGTCTATACCTTATATAAGTATTACACAGATATTGGTGCATTTACAGGCGAAGAGATAAAACTCCTTGCAATTGGAAATATCGTTGCTTTTGTTGTTGCACTGTTAGCCATCAAATTTTTCATTACTATGCTAAAGAGATATGGCTTTCGTATTTGGGGTTTTTACAGAATCGTTATCGGTATCGTATTAATAATAATGATTTACACAGGTCATATCAGCAGCTAATGACCGTGCTTAATTATTATCAGGCAGAAAGTAAAATGGATGAAAAGGAATTTTAGCTACTTTCATCGTCTCTATTTTTCCTAAACCATGCAGACTGCTTCAAAAAAAGTGATCAACGGATGGGCCATGTACGACTGGGCTAATTCTGTTTATAACCTTGTGATCACCACCACTTTCTTTCCTGTATATTTTACTGAAATGACGGGCGCTTCTCCCTTCAATGGGCAGGTACGGTTTATTGGGCGCACGTACGTGAACACTTCTTTATATGTATATGCACTCGCGTTTACATATCTGCTGGTAGCCATTTCGCTTCCCATCCTTTCTTCAATTGCAGACTATAAGGGGAATAAAAAACGCTTCATGCAGTTCTTTTGTACACTCGGGGCATTAGCCTGCAGCGGACTGTATTTTTTTACTCCGGAAAATTTTAATCTGGGCATGATTTGTATGATGTGTGCAGCTTTCGGATTTTACAGTAGTCTTGTTTTTTATAATTCATATTTGCCTGAAATAGCTGCCCCTGAAGACCGGGATCATGTGAGTGCCAAAGGATTCACTTTCGGATATATTGGTAGCGTGATTATGCAGCTCGTAGGTTTTGCCCTGGTTTTGTTTTGGGAAAAAATTCCATTCTTAAATAGCGCCGGCGAAGCAGTCAGGCTCACATTTCTTTTGGTTGGTTTTTGGTGGGTAGGTTTTGCTCAGCTAACATTTAATCGCCTTCCGAAGGGTACGGCTAATAACAATAATACAGGTAAAAAGAATTTCCTTACCGGCGGCTTTCTCGAACTAAAAAAAGTGTTTTTACAATTGGTGAAAATGCCAGTGCTAAAAAGATTTTTATTTGCATTTTTCTTTTACAATATGGGTGTGCAAACCGTAATGCTTGCTGCAGCTAACTTTGGAACGAAGGTGCTCAACCTGCCTTCAACTAACTTAATTATTACAATGGTATTGATACAGTTGGTGGCCATTGCCGGCGCCTTTCTCATGGCAAAACTTTCCGGCATGTTTGGAAATTTACAGGTGTTAATTGGCGTGGTAATTTTTTGGATAGCAGTATGTATCGCTGCCTATTTCATGCAAACCCAAATTCATTTTTACATACTCGCAATTGCCGTGGGATTAGTGATGGGAGGCATTCAATCGCTAAGCAGATCCACTTATTCCAAGCTGATGCCGGTCACAAAGGATACAGCTTCCTTCTTCAGCTTTTATGATGTAACTGAAAAAGTTGCCATCGTCATAGGCCTGGCATCTTTTGGATATATAGAGGAACTAACCGGTAGCATGCGCAATTCCGTATTCTCTCTTGTTGCCTTTTTTCTTGTAGGCCTGGTTGGATTAATTGCGGCCCTGAATAAACAGCATAAAAATGCGGAAGAAATAAGACTTACTACTTAAACCATTTTGGGTTAATTATCTTTATTATTTACAGAAAAGTTTTTATAATCATTGGAAATTTCTGTTTCGAGTAATACCACAATTAATTACACATGAATCTTTATACAATTAATGCGGGATATTTTAAACTTGACGGCGGGGCTATGTTTGGTGTGGTGCCTAAAAGTATCTGGCAAAAACTGAATCCGCCGGATGAATTAAATCTATGCAACTGGGCGATGCGGTGTTTACTGGTGGAAGATGGAGACCGCCTGATATTAATAGATACCGGAATTGGAAACAAGCAAAGTGAAAAATTTTTCAGCCATTACTACCTGAATGGTGATGATAACCTGGAAAAGTCGCTGGCAGATAGCGGTTTTGGCACGGATGATATTACCGACGTTTTTCTTACACATCTGCACTTTGATCATTGCGGAGGTTCGATAAAAAAAGTAGATGACAAATTATTGCCTGCCTTTAAAAATGCAACGTACTGGAGCAACCAAAAACACTGGGAGTGGGCAACTCATCCTAATGACCGTGAAAAAGCCAGTTTCCTTAAAGAGAATATATTACCAATCGAACAGAGCGGCCAGTTGAAATTTGTAGAAATCGCTGAAGGAATAAAATTCAATGAAAATTTCAGGATAAGATTTGTTAGCGGGCATACTGAATCTATGATGCTGCCGCAAATAGAATATAAAAACAAGACAATTGTGTATATGGCAGACCTGCTCCCATCCACAGGGCACATACCCATACCTTACATTATGGCATATGATATGCATCCGATGGAAACATTAAAGGAAAAGAAAAACTTCCTGGAAGAAGCAGAGAAAAATAATTACATACTTTTTTTTGAGCATGACGCACAACTGGAGTGCTGTACTCTTCAGCTAACAGATGAGGGTGTAAGGAAGGCTGAGACTTTTACCCTGGAAGAAATTTAATCATCGAAAACTGATGAGTGATTTAAGAGGGTAGCGCAGATTTTTATATCCCATCATATCCACTTTAATACTGCCAACCGCAATCGGACTTTCAGCCCTCAACAACAGGCGATTGGCATCATCGCTTACCCACACCGTCATCTTTTCGCCGCCTTCAAATATGGAACCTTTAATGAGGAGCGGCTTGAACTTGATCGCCCGGAATTTACCATACTTGGTCTTAATATTTTCTTTGCCTTCATATTTTAAATACAAGTGGTATATCTCATCGTCCAAAAACATATCGAAAGGAATTTTATCGCCTTTCCTGAATTTCGAAAAGTCAATATTTCTTGCATAGTATGTCGAGCTGATAACATCCTGGATGCATGAACTGATTTTGAATACGCCGTTGGTAGTAATGGCGGTACCGGCCTTATGATTGAACGTGACATTATTGTAGATCTTATACCCGTCTTCATCTACATTCCGGATAAACTTTACCGGCAGCATGGTAGCCGTATCAATATAGGATTCGTACTTATCCCTTACACGGAAAAAATTATCGAAGAAAGAATAAGTGGTACCACTTGCAACGCAGTGATAAACGGGTTTGCCGTTGAATCTTTCGAGATTCGTTGTAAATGTGGCCTCGCCGGCCCCCACGTACATTCCTAACGTGGAATAATACACTATCATCGTCACTTGCTCACCGGAGTTAAAAGCATTATTTCTGATACCACAAAACTCGGGGTCCGCTGATGAGGTGATGACACTGAAAAAAATAAGAATTGTTATTAAGACCTTCAATACTATTTAATCTTTAAAAATTTTAATACTCAGGATAAACAAACTGCCCAGCAAAGCGGGTATAAACAAATTGATAAACCATATTCCAAACGTCGTACCGATAATACCGGCTGTATTTACGCTATAGAATCCAAAAAGTTCTGTGCTGAACTTGCCCCTGATTCCAAGATCCGCAATTGCAAAAGAAGGTACTATTGCCAATACTAAAAATAATATACTTGTTAAATAGAATGATATTGTATAAGGTATATCTACATGCAGTACCTGCAGCAGAAAGATATATTGAATGACGAAGACGATGTAACGGAAGAAAGAAAGCAGCAGTAACCTTAACAATAATTTGGGATGAAATTCATCGAGTACGTTAATATAGTACACAAACTTCTGTGATGCTGGCAACTTTTCAATAAGAGAAGTAAGCCACGACAGCCGGAAAAAAAATAAGATAATAATCAGGGTCGTACTGATTGATAATGTAAAAAGTGTTTTTATCCAGAATAATGAAAGCCCCATAAACGGCTCCGCCGATGGATTTGCATGATAAATAAACCAGCCTAAAGCGATGCACCCCATTAGCATAGTGATGATCAGCTGACTGATACTGCCTGCGATGGAAAGCGAAATGGACCGGAGCTTGTTGCCCTCGCTCACATAAAGCATTCGGCCTCCATACTCACCCATACGGTTAGGCGTATTCAGTGAAAAAGTAACGCCGCTTAATACAGCGCGATATGCCGTAAAAAAACTTACATCCTGAATAGGCTTTAATAATATTTGCCACTTTCTTGATTCAAATCCCCAATTCACAAAGGCCAGCAACACGACTGCCCAGAACTGAAAAGCGTCTTTTCCATAAGGGGCACTTTTGATAAGTTGCAGCGAATGATGCAGATCCGGTTGATCCTGTATCTGCCTGTATAGCGAATAAAACAACCACAACCCGAGGACTGGTGCAATAATGTACTTGATTAATATTTTGATATTTTTGCGAAGACGGATCATAGCTGCTGCACCTGCAATAGAATAATCATAATATTAATCATGGGCGCTACAAAAGTTGTATTAATGGTTCAAAAATAACCTTCAATTGCACAACATTCCCAAAATCATCTTAGGCATAGATCCCGGCTCCGTTATTATGGGCTTTGGCGTTATTAAGGTATCGGGAAATTCCATTGCCCTGGTAAGTATGGATGTTGTCAAACTGGCAACGGTAAAAAATTCTTATGAAAGGCTGCAGATCATTCATCAGAAGGTTTGTGAACTTGTCGTTTTGTATCAGCCGAATGAGCTAGCCATTGAAGCGCCATTCTTTGGAAAGAATGTGCAAAGTATGCTCAAACTTGGCAGAGCACAAGGTGTGGCAATTGCCGCCGCTATGCAGGCAGGCATTTCTGTGACCGAATATTCCCCGCGAAAAATAAAACAATCTATTACCGGAAATGGTAATTCAGATAAGCTACAGGTATTGAAAATGCTGCAACGCTTATTGAGTTTTGAGGACAGCCCAAAATTTTATGATGCTACGGATGCGCTGGCAGTTGCCGTTTGTCATCACTTCCAGGGTAACACGTTATCAGGAGATGATTCAAAAAAAGTAAACGGCTGGAAAAGTTTTATCGTTCAAAATCCGGGAAGGGTAAAGTGAGGCATGAGATGGCGATGGCTTTTCATTATTATGTATTTCAGGTCTCGCGACAACGTTAGTAGGATCACTTGCCATTGAATTTTATATTGGCCCCATCCACCATCCGCAATTTAAGAATGCTATCTCTATTTCATTTTTCTCCATTAAATTGGCAATACCTTTTCAGTCATTGAAAAAATAGACGAATCCTCTCCGTAATTTTACTATATTTTCAAGTACTTCCTCTCAATTTTTTTTTCACGGTTATTCCTGATGAGTGGCTGTAAATAAGTACCACACCACGATTGCAGCACCTTCTTCCCGAATTTTTCAAAAACATCTTTTTTGAGCCGCTTGCTGATTCAAAAATAAATCTACGTTTGACATGCCAATCTAATAAAGGCTTGTTGAAATGAAAATCTTCAGGTTTTTTCTTTTAATTTTTCTCTCGTTTGTGGCTCCTTTTACATGGGGCCAGGCGCCGGAAGCTGCTGAAGAAGAAGTACCAGATTTCACCCAATCCTACACTTCAAAAGTTGAATCGAGTAGGAAGGTAGCCATTAGTTGGCTACCTGTCCTCTCACACCACCGTACGTACCGTTCGGTATACGGCGGTTTGATTAACCTGATTTACTCGGTTATGTGTTTGCATTGATTAAGCTCCTCTTACTTTTTACTTTCAGTTTCCGACTTATCCTCAAGCAAGTAGTTCTCTTACGTGGTTCGACTTTCAATACCAACGTTCAAACTTTACCCTTTCTCCCATTTTAATCATTC
>MWWA01000208.1_pt1 | contig 17345 bp, 19 predicted proteins | sample 1047341 | NCBI WGS metagenome assembly MWWA01 (sample SAMN06349978, study PRJNA376086) | soil metagenome | isolation source: MS5-1 sample Antarctic (ecotone) soil | place: Antarctica | collected 2015-01-13
ATAAGACTTTGCAGGTAAGCATGATCCAGTTGGGAAAGAAGGGTATCAATAAATTTTCTCCTGTCATCGCTGTTGCCAATAATCAATTGTATAATGAAATTGCTCAAACCTATGAACCTCTCAATTTAATTTTCGAAAGTGAGTTGTTGCAAAATGATTTTCCAGAACTTCTTACCTATAACAGGCAAAAAGATTTATTGATTCAAAGAACATCTTCCGGTATTCACCGGGATGACCTGCTTTTTAGTTTAGCAGAACAAGCTTTTAAATCCATTGCCTCGCAGGGACAAAAGAAAAGTTTATTGTTTGCCTTAAAACTGGCAGAACTGGAAGTGATCAAAAAAGAAAAAAGATTATCTCCACTACTTTTACTGGATGATGTTTTTGAAAAACTGGATGAAGAAAGAATAACAAATCTATTAATGCAGGTAAGTGCGGATGAAGACTGCCAGATTTTTATTACCGATACCAATTGTGGTCGATTAAAAGAAAAGCTGTCTAACCTTGAAAAAAATTTCCAACTGATCGAATTAAAAATGTAAAATGCAAAAGTAAAAACTCCTGCACTGTAAGCTTTTCCATCTTTCATTTTTACTTTTTCATTTTGACTTACTTTCGCTTTATGGGACAGGTTTCTATAGGTGATGCTATTCAGCAATTTTTAAAAGGCAGCAGGCTAAAAGGCGATATACAAGCCTTACAAATAGAAGAACTTTGGGAAAAGCTGATGGGAAAAACTATAGCCCGCTATACTTCTAAAATCTATATCATCAATCAAACTCTTTTTATTACAACTTCTGTTGCTCCACTAAAACAAGAACTTAGCTACCAGAGGGAAAAAATAAAGCTTCGTGTTAACGAAGCCTTAGGTGCCAAAACAATACAGGATGTAGTGATCAATTAATCCCATAAATAATTTTGTTGTTCTTCCATTTCATCAAAAATGGCCTTGCGTTTTAGCAATACCCGCTTGATAAGGTCGTGCGATGATAGTACACCTTTAAATGAAAAACGTTCATAAATGGCCAGGTGTCGCATATTATATTTTTCCATGAGCTGCATGCAATGCTCCAATGAATCACTCATGGTGGCTACAGGTAAATAAGTACTCATAAAATCTTTTACAATAGCAGTATCTAACCTGCCGGACTGGTAAATTATTTTACATACAATATCATGTTCCGTAAGCACACCTACAAAACGATCGTCTTCCAATACAATTAAATGATCTACATTTTCTGCCTGCATTTGATGCAATGCATCGGTAATGGAACGGTTGGGTGAAATAGTATTAAACTGGGGATATTTGTGACGTAAAACATCAGCAACTCTTTCCATGGATTTGATTTTTATTTTAAGGTCAATAAATAAAATAGGAAGAGTACGAATGCGATTCTCTTAAAATTAAATTTTTTCTTTTGTATTTAGAAGCTGAACCGGTGTTAATTTTTTATGATTATTATCAGTTTCCGGTTCGTATGCGAGGGTCTACAATTCCGTATAATATATCAGCCAAAATATTAATCAAAATAAAAAACGTAGCAGAAACAAGTACAGAACCCATTACAACCGGGAAGTCCAATTTTTCCAAAGCTTCAACGGTTACTTTACCAATGCCTTTCCATCCAAAAATGTATTCTATAAAAAAAGCACCGGCTAACAGTTCGGCAAACCAACCTGTAACAGCAGTTATAACCGGGTTTAATGCATTATGCAAAGCATGTTTCCAGATAACTCTTGATTTACTCAATCCCTTTGCGTACGCAGTACGTATAAAATCCTGGTCAAGAACATCCAGCATGGAGCTTCGGGTTAATTGTGTAATAATGGCCAGGGGACGAATACCTAAAGTAATGGCTGGCAGTATTAAATTTTGAAGTGTTAACCGCTTCTCCCCTGTTTCCACATCAATATCAAACCAGCTACCGGTAATGTGAAGTCCCGTCCAGTCACTTAAGACAAATCCAAAAATGTAGGCTATAATAATTCCTAAAAAAAATGATGGTGCTGATATACCTAATATGCTTGCAAAAACAGCCGATGTATCCATCCAGGTATTTTGTTTTACTGCAGCCAGCACACCAAATGGGATACCAATAACTATGGCAATAAGCATGGCCGCAGCAGCCAATATTAATGTGCCCGGTAATGCTTCCATTAAAGTGGCACCTACCGATTTTTTGGTTTGATAAGATTTGCGCAGGTAAGGAAGTTTTATTCCAACCTTTGTTTCTCCACCCACAAAAAAACCTGACAGTTCTTTTGTATCAATTTCATTTTGTGTATGAATGCTTAATGGTGAAACATCATTAAGGTAAAAAATAAACTGCTTCCACTTTGGCTGATCAAGATAAAGCTCCTTTCTTATATTTTCCTGGGTTGTTTTATCACCTGTTTGTCCCATCACCAATCTTGAAGGATCACCAAAACCCTGGAACAAAAAGAACACCAGCATGATAACGCCTATCAAAACAAATAAACCATAAAACAGCTTTTTTGTGATGTATGAAAGCATTGGTTTTACAATTTTGGAATCAGTTGATCCATTTGCTTATAGCTTAATTTTTCTGATACCGTGCCTTGTTTTAATAAAAATATAGTCGGATTGGTTCGGGCTGCTGTTTTAACTGCTGTATTATCGGTACTGTAAACAGGGAGGTCGGTTAAATTTTGTGATGCAAAATATTGTTCTGCCCTTCGTGGATCAGCTGTGGCAACTACAGTTGTAATATTTTTTTGTTTTGCCTGTTCATATACAGTTTTAAAATCTTCAATCCAGCTGGATGGATTTTTATTGAAATTTTCTATAAATAAAATAACAGCTATAGGTGCTTCTAAAACCTCCTGGGTGGCATCTGCTCCCGAAGTGGAGTTTAAAGAAAAACTTTTTATTGGTGGTTCTGCATTACCTTTTCTAACCAGTTTCTGTGTTCTGTCTACAAATGTGTACTGATCCAGGTCTGCCGGTAAGTCATTTGGAGAAAACTCGTATTCCTTATCATCTTTTTTATAAATAAATTTCATGGCAAAACTGTCCTGAATGGCATTGGGTGGAGTTTTCATTTGCTCCTGTATATTGTTGCCTTTTTTAAATGGAAGGCAATCAACAACAGGTAAGTAATTTAAAACATACCACTGAAAGGCAAGTGTCAGCAACAAACTTCCAGCTATAATTACTGAATTTATCCTTCGTGTAAATAAAGGTTCTATATAACGCTGGAAAGCAATTAAAAAACCAATCAGAATCAGTAAAAGAACATCTTTCAAAAAAGAGGTCATGGGTGTAATAGGAATACAATCACCAAAGCAACCACAGCTTTTAAATTTACCTGACCAGTAAGCATATGCGGTTAAAAAAGTAAAAAAGATAATGAGAAGTAAAAGCAGGTTCAACACAAATTTTTTGCGCCATCCAATCCATAGTGCTACACCGGCAATAATTTCTAACGTGATCATGATTATGGAAAGCGCCAGCGAATATTCATGAAAAAAATGAAAAAGACTAATAAGTACATCTTTTAGAAAAAAACGGGATGCATGTAAGGAAGCATTCCACACTTCAAAAAACTCCTGCATTTTATAACTCAATCCTAAAGGATCATTGGCTTTTACAAGACCGGAAAGAATAAAAAGAAGACCTACAAAAATGCGGACAATGTTTACAGCAATTCTCATTCAAAAAGGGTTATTCACTGCTTAAGATTAATGCGAAAACAGCGTAATTAATAATATCAAAATAGTTTGCATCAATTCCTTCGCTCATGATGGTTTTACCATCGTTGGATATAATTTGCCTGATGCGTTGCAATTTCATTAAAATAAGATCAACAAAACTTTGCTGGCTCATACTTCGCCAGGCCTCACCATAATCATGATTTTTTTGTTCCATCAATTGTTTGGCTGCATGAAACTGCGCATTATACATAGCAACTGCTATATCGGTATCCAGTTCTTCAGGAGCATCTTTTTCAATATGCATCTGAATATTACCAATGATAGCATAGTTGACTATACCGATCCACTCTCCTTTTATATCATCATCAACTCTTTGTTGTCCTTTCTCCTGAATGGTTCTTATTCGCTGTGCCTTTATATAAATTTGATCCACTATAGAAATAGTGCGTAGTACCCGCCATGCCGTACCATAGTCTTTTGTTTTTTTTGTGAAAATCTCCCTGCACTTCTCAATTACTTCGTTATACTGTTGTTCTGTTTTGATTTCAGGAACTTCTTGCATCAGGTTCTTAATATTGATTTACATTAGCTTCAAATGTACAAACTAACTCATGTTATCAATCAATTGTAAAGGAAGGCTATTAACTTTTGACATTCCTTTAGTTATGGGTATCATTAATACCACGCCTGATTCTTTTTATAAAGGAAGCAGGAAAGAAAATGTTGAAACTGTTATACAAACAGCAGAAAGAATGTTGGCTGAAGGCGCCACTATACTGGATGTTGGTGGACAAAGCACAAGACCCGGAAGTACCAGGGTACCTGTTGATGAAGAATTAAAAAGAACTATTCCGGCTATTGAAGCTATTGCTCATGCTTTTCCCAATGCTTTTATATCTGCAGATACTTTTTATGCAAAAGTTGCAGAGGAAGCTGTTGCCGCAGGTGCTTCAATGATAAATGATGTAAGTGCAGGAAGCGTTGATGATACTTTATTGGAAACTGTTGGCAGGTTAGGTGTACCCTATGTACTAATGCACATGCAGGGCGACCCGCAAACCATGCAACAAAATCCAGTTTATAATAACGTAGTTCTTGAAGTTTTTGATTATTTAAACTTTAAAATAAGATCATTGACTGAAGCTGGTATTAAAGACATTATTATAGATCCCGGATTTGGTTTTGGAAAAACTGCAGAACATAACCTGCAGATATTGCAACAACTGGATTATTTTAAAAAATTAGGTTTGCCGCTTTTAATTGGATTATCACGCAAAGCCACCATTTATAAAACCCTTGGTATAACAGCCGATGAAGCATTAAATGGTACCACTGTCTTGAACACCATTTCGTTATTGAAAGGAGCTGATATTTTACGGGTGCATGATGTGAAAGAAGCCGTTGAAGCGGTGAAGCTGGTGCAGGCATTCAAATACTCTTCAAAAAATAAAGCAGCTTTATAAAAGCTGCCTTACTAAGATCCTTCTACAACATATTGATAATGATGTAAACCTGGATTAAGATAGTCCATAAATAAGGTATGGCTTTGGTAATGGTTTATCGATAATTTTAAAAGGGTTGTGGATTTGGAAAGAATAGTGGATTAAAAACGAGACCACATTATCAATAAAACACCTGTCCTAAGACAGGTGCAAAGTTCGGTGAAATCCTGAATCAAACCAATTGTTCTTTATTGATTTGCCGGAGGCAAATTAGGTTGTGCAGGATTAGGTGGCGGTGGTGCCTGTGCTTTTACTTCTAAAACTTCCACATCAAATATTAAATGCTCAAATGGTTTAATATCCGGAGATGGTGGCTGAGGACCATAGCCTAATGTTGATGGAATATAAATTCGTGCTTTGCCACCCGCATTTAGTAATTGTACACCTTCATCAAATCCTTTAATCATTTGTCCTACACCAACCATAAAACCTAAAGGTTCAGTGTGTCCCTTGGTATCATCCATATTGGTATCGAACACAGTGCCTCCAAAGGTTTGCCCTCTATACATAACAGTTACATATTTACCAGCTTCTACAGGTGCCCCACTACCTTTTTCCAAAACCTGTACATAAGTACCTTGTCCTGTTTTTTGAGCATCATTTACATTATTTTTTGATAGATATGCTTTCACATCTGCATCTTCTTTGGTCAGCAAGGCAGTTCTTTCTTTTTCCTCATCCTGCTGGTATTGCTCTTGTGTATCAAAAACTTTTAAAATTTTTAATGTAGTAGTGATTTTATCATCTTTTTTATAAGGGGACTGGGCCATCATTTCAGGATTTCTTTTCATGAAAGTATCCATTACCTGTACAGCATAAACACTATCACCTTCTTTTAAAAGAGGAAATAGTTCCGAAATATCATAACTGTTATTACTCTCCTGGTAGGGAAAATAAACAGGCAGGCTGTTATATGTTGTAAATACTACGCTGTCTTTAATTTTTTGTGTTACATGGGCTTTTATAAACTTGCCTTCAGTAATTTTTGCTCCTTGCTTACTGGGATAAAGTTTGTAAGGCATACCACCCTTGGTTTTTTTGAAATCTACTTTACCACAACCAATTGCTAATAAAGCAAATCCGGCTGCAATGAATAAATGTTTAAGTTGCATTATTGTGTTTTTATTGTAAAAGAGTTTTATTTTCAGAAATTGCCTGTTTGAATTTATTTACTGTTACATTAAGATTTTCGCTGTCCCTGCCACCAGAAGCATTAAAATGACCCCCGCCTTCAAAATATTTTCTTGCAAAGGTGTTACAATCAAATTGTCCTTTGCTTCTAAAAGACCATTTTCTTTCCTGGTCCCTGTCAATAACCAACCCAACTAACTTGATGCCTTCAATAGATAAGGGATAATTAACCAAACCTTCTGTATCCCCTGTTTTTATATCATATTTTAAAATATCAGTTTTTGGTATGCTGATCATGGCCGTATTATATTCATATAACACCTCCATACGGTTTGAAAGTACATGTCCAAGGAAACGAAGTTTGTTTTCATGGAAATTATCATATAAAGCTTCATGTACCTTCGTATGCTCCAGCCCCTGCTCTTTTAAATAACCCACCATATGGTGTACACTGGCTAATGTGGAAGAGAAACGAAAAGAACCGGTATCGGCAACTACACCTGCATAAAGGCATTCGCTTACATATTTGTTTATCTTATCTCTGTTGCCCGAATGCACTATAAAATCATACACCATTTCGCAGGTAGAACTTTTAGTGGTATTAGTTTCACCATAATTAAATGTTTGAAGATCAGGCTCCTGGTGATGGTCTATTAATATTTTAATGCAGTTTATTTCATTCAATTTTTTAGCAAGGGATTTTGTTCTGTCAAGATGGTTAAAGTCAAGGCAAAAAAGCCAATCTGTAGTATTTAAAAATTCATCTGCTTTTGTTTTATGCAGCTCGTAATCTAAAACTTCATCAACACCTTCCATCCAGTTTAACCATCTTGCCCAATTCGTTGGAGAAATCACAAGCACCTCGTGCCCAAGCTGCACTAAAATATGGTATAATCCTAATGCACTTCCCATGGCATCGGCATCAGGTTTCTGATGCATGGTGATTGTAATTCGTTTAGGCTTAGAAAGTTCAGGGAATATTTCCTGTATCGGTTGCATAAAATGGCGGCAAACCTACATTAAAATAGGTTTATAACAAGCCAATATTAAGGTGATCAAAGAGTTAGAATTCAATTTGCAGGCATATTGTCTGGGAAAGAGGGTAAAAATAAAGCCCCGGTCTCTTTCGAGCCAGGGGGCTTTAATTTTTTTTATTGTAAGTAGGTATTCTTCAAATAACACAAAGTATGCCACTCCTGCTTTAACAGGATAGTATACATTCAAAACAAATGTGATGGAAATATTCCACAGTTTTTATTAAGAATTAAGAAGCTTCACTGCACGTAGAAGAATAAATATTATTTTGTCATAGCCGGATTACCACCGGAACTTTGCTGTTGTCCAGCTCCTTTACGGGAATTCTTAGCTACTTTATCCTGCCCGGGATCCATACCTTCTTTACTGGTTGATGCATGCTGATGACCATGCTTATCACTATTTTTCAATGATTCCTCCTGTTCGCGGGCTTTTGTATCTTTTGGATCTGTAGGCTTATTATCTCTGTTCATAATATTCAAATTTGATGGTTAAAAAATCTCATCTAATTGTTCAAACTTCAAGCCATTAATGTATTATTTATCCATAGTTTTTTGGAATCTAATTTGCTGCATCTGCATAAAAAATAAGTATGGAAGAACAAAGATTTGAGATTCGTGTAAGCGGAGTTCCATATATGGTTAAGGCAACTCCATTTTCATTTAATGAAGAAACCAGGTTTCGTGTTAGTTATAATGGAAGTGATGAACACATTTTTACCTGGGATTCAAGCATGGGACGATTAACAGCCATTGATGATGATGCAGGTGTATTACCTGACGACCTTGAAATTGAGATAGCAAGCAGGCTGCAATCAGGAAGGTATTCTTAAAAATTAGCCGGCAACCACAGTTGCCGGTATATTATATTTAATAATATAGGCGATAAATAAATCTGAGATCAGCAAATTCAGCTACCTGTTTATGTACTTTTAGGTTAATGCCGGCTCCTATTTTATAACTGATATTATAAATTAACCCCCACCTGTGGTAAAGCCTGTCATAATAAGGTGTTTGATCAAAAACATATACTCCAAGTTGCTGGCTAAAAATAAATTTACCCAGTAAAAACTCATGTCCAGCCAGCAATCCTGCCTTTATAGAACTTGCATCTATAGAATCACTTTTTAGCCTGTAAGAAAGTTTTGCATCTCTATATATTTCAGTACCGGCCGTTATTGCATTAATACGACCCACTTGTTTTGATGCAATAGCTGAAAATCCAACCAATGCTTTTCTGCTGGAACCTGATTCTGTTTGTGTTCTCCTGGCTACTCCAAATAAAGCTGCATCCCATCGTATTTTATTGTTCTTCCAGAATTTTTCCGATGACCTGATGCCGGTAAAATAATTTACTGCTTTTGGCTGATAGCTGATAGCTATGCCTGCGGTGGGCCAATTGATTCCTTTATTGGGCTCTTTCATTCCACCATTTGATTCATGCTGGTAATTGGCAGATGAATTGAGCCACCAACTTTCATTTAACTTATACCAGACTCCTACTCCAACCAGTAAGTAAACACTCATTGTTGTGCTGTAAGATTGATTTGCAGGGTTTTTTATACTGTCAAATGGGTTGGTTAAATAAGAAATTCCACCGGCTCCTCTAAATGAAAAAAAGGTGCGATTATTTATTTTGTAGGTAGGTTCCAGAAAATAAGCAGCAGTGATGCTTTTACCCAAGATTTTTGTATCGTAATCATAATAAGAAAGAAGTAAACCTTTTCTTGGATAACAATTACAAAGATTCCAAATGGCTGAATCTGTTCGCTGCCAGCTAAGTATTGCTTCAACACCTGTTGGACGTGCTCCTTTTGTATTTTGAACAGCTTCTGAATGAGCAAAAATAAACCCATGCTGTACACCCAACCCTATTGAAAAAACTTCTTCTTTTATTTTAGTTCCGGAAGAATCTGTTTGTGCAAAAGCAGGAGTAAAACATACAAAAGCTATCATAATAATAAGCCACCTGCTCTTGTTTCTATAATGCATGATTTTGATGTTCAAGAATAATACCCGAGATTTTTATAATGCATCCTGCCTTTTATTTTTAGCTTTGAAAAAGCATGACAGCAGATATTAATTTTTCCGGATCAGTTCCTCAAAATTATGATACCTACCTGGGACCCATATTATTTGAACCTTTTGCGAAAGATCTTGTAAAAAGAGTGAATGAAAAAGAGGTGCAAAAAGTATTGGAATTAGCATGCGGTACAGGAAGAGTTACCCATCATCTTTTAAATACTTTACCTGCACAAGTACAACTTATAGCTACTGATTTGAACGGTGATATGATGTTTGTAGCAAAATCAAGAATTATAGATGAACGGGTGATTTGGCAGGAGGTGGATGCACAGGATCTGCCTTATAATGAAAAAGAATTTGATTTGATGGTATGCCAATTTGGAGTCATGTTCTTTGAGGATAAATTAAAAGCTTTTAAAGAAGCCCACCGTGTTTTAAAAGAAGGTGGTGTTTTTCTCTTTAATACATGGGATAAAGTTGAAAATAATATGCTTTCCAATCTTACACAACAGGTATTGTTAGAACTGATAAAAGAAGATCCTCCGCTCTTTTTTGAAAAAGGTCCTTTTTCTTTTTATGACCAGGAGCATATAAAACAAATTTTGAAAGAAGCAGGGTTTAAGAATAATACTCTTTCAGTTGTTCAGATAGAAACAGAATCCACTGATATTGACAGTATGATAAAAGGAATACTTGATGGATCACCACTCACCAATTATTTACAACAGGTAAATGCCCCACAACAGCAGATACGTGAAAGGCTAAGACAACTGATACAGGAAAATCTATATACCAGGCTGCCCATGCAAGCCATTGTTTGTGAGGCATTGAAATAAAAACAATTTATCCTGCCTTTTAAGCATTCAGGGCTGCAGCTCAAAATCCACTTCAACCCCTATCTTTGCGTCCCTAAAAAAACAGATGATTATTTTAAATAACAGTGCAATATGAATAATACTTTTCTCCTGTATTTAGTTCCTATAATGGGTTTAATTGGTTTATTGTACACTTTCAACAGATTTATTTGGGTAAGCAAACAAGATGCAGGTACTGACAGAATGAAAGAAATTTCAGCATACATTGCTGAAGGCGCTATGGCTTTTTTAAGAGCTGAATGGAAAATCCTTACCTATTTTGGGGTTATAGTAGCTCTTCTTTTGGGTTTTATGGCTTCGCGTAATGAGCACTCCCACTGGTCTATTGCTCTGGCTTTTCTTGTTGGTGCTTTTTTTAGTGCATTGGCTGGTTATATTGGTATGCGTGCAGCAACTAAAGCTAATGTACGTACTGCCCATGCCGCACGTACTTCTTTATCAAAAGCGCTAAAAGTTTCTTTCACCGGAGGTGCCGTAATGGGTATGGGTGTTGCAGGTTTGGCAGTTTTAGGTTTAGGTGGTTTATTTATAATACTGCGTCAATATTTTGCTCCTGAGTTAAGTGTAAATTCTGCTGAAATGCTTCGTGCTATTGAAGTTTTGACAGGGTTTTCTTTAGGTGCTGAAAGTATAGCTTTATTTGCCCGTGTGGGTGGTGGTATATATACCAAAGCTGCCGATGTGGGTGCTGATTTAGTAGGTAAAGTGGAAGCCGGTATTCCTGAAGATGACCCCCGTAATCCTGCAACTATTGCAGATAATGTAGGTGACAATGTAGGTGATGTGGCTGGTATGGGTGCCGATTTATTTGGTTCTTATGTGGCTACTGTATTAGCAACTATTGTATTGGGACAAGAAACTATTTCTTCTGATGAATTTGGTGGTTATGCTCCTATTCTTTTACCAATGTTATTGGCGGGTATAGGAATATTATTTTCAATTGTAGCTACTTTCTTCGTTAGAATTTCAGATAAGGTTGGAGTTAGTACAGATGCTGTTCAAAGAGCTTTGAATATGGGTAACTGGGGTTCTATAGTATTAACAGCTATAGCAGCTTTTTTCCTTGTTCAATACCTGATGCCGGATACTATGAGTTTACGTGGAGAAGAATTTACTAAAAATGGTGTTTTTGGAGCTATAGTTTTAGGTTTAACAGTAGGTACTTTAATGAGTATCATCACTGAATATTATACAGCAATGGGTAAACGCCCTGTAAACAGTATTGTGCGCCAGTCAGGAACAGGGCATGCAACTAATATAATAGGTGGGTTGGCAATAGGTATGGAATCTACCTTTTTACCCATTCTTGTTTTAGCAGGTGGTATCTGGGGGGCATTTGAATTTGCGGGATTATATGGTGTAGCAATAGCTGCTGCCGGTATGATGGCAACTACTGCTATGCAATTAGCTATTGATGCTTTTGGTCCTATTGCAGATAATGCAGGTGGTATTGCAGAAATGAGTGAACTACCTAAAGAAGTTCGTGAAAAAACGGATACCCTGGATGCTGTAGGTAATACAACAGCTGCTACAGGTAAAGGATTTGCTATTGCATCTGCAGCACTTACAGCTCTTGCCCTTTTTGCTGCATATGTAGGTGTGGTTGGTATAGATGGAATTAATATATATAATGCCCGTGTACTCGCTTCCCTTTTTGTAGGAGCTATGATCCCATTCATATTCTCTTCATTAGCCATTCGTGCTGTGGGTGAGGCTGCCATGGCAATGGTTGAAGAAGTGCGCCGGCAGTTCAGGGATATCCCGGGTATTATGGAAGGAACAGGTAAACCTGAGTATGATAAATGTGTAGCTATTTCAACTGAAGCTTCCCTTAAAAAAATGATGTTGCCCGGTGCTATTACCATTCTTTCTCCTATCCTTGTTGGTTTTTTGGTTGGACCAGAAGCTTTGGGTGGATTTTTAGCCGGTGCTACAGTAAGTGGAGTATTGATGGGTATGTTTCAAAATAATGCCGGTGGTGCATGGGATAACGCTAAAAAAAGTTTTGAAAAAGGTGTAGAAATCAATGGTGAAATGTATTATAAAGGTTCTGATCCTCATAAAGCATCAGTAACGGGTGATACTGTAGGCGATCCTTTTAAAGACACTTCCGGTCCTTCAATGAATATCCTTATTAAATTGATGTCTATTGTTGCCTTAGTCATAGCTCCAACCATTGGAGAATTATGGGGAACAAAAGTAATTGTGCCTTCCGATGCAGCGAAATTGAAAGTGGAGGAGTCTATTAAACCAACAGCAGTTATCAAGACTGCTACTACATTTAATTTAAAATAGTCTTTATTTAATTTAAAATAGTCTTTGCTTTTACTGTGAGAAAAAAGTATCCCCTGCTTCGGCGGGGGAACTTTTTTATGGGGACCTTCTCATTATTTTATATAATCTTTCTACGTCTTCCAGTTTACATAACTCAGTACCGGGATTCATTGTAGCAGCGGTACCACTGGCTACACCATATTGTAATGCTTCCTTTACTGTCCAGCCCTTTGATAAGCTTAAAACTGCACCTGCAACCATACAATCACCTGCACCTACTGTACTTCTTCTTTTAACAGTGGGGGGTACAGCATGAGCCACTTCATCTTTTGTAACTAATACTGCACCTGCAGCTCCCATAGAAACCATGATTACTTCACATTTTCCATTTTCAATAAGTTCCCTCGCAACATCTTCCACCATCTCAGCTTCAATTTCTTCTTTACCTACCAGGGAACTTAATTCAGCAAGATTGGGTTTTAGTAAGTAAACACCGGCTTTAGCTGCTTCTTTTAAAGGTTCTCCGGATGTGTCAACAACCAGTTTCGCTTTTTTCTGTTGAGTGATTTTTGATAATTGAGCATAGATATCTGTAGGTAATCCAGGGGTCATACTTCCACTGGCAACAATAAAAGCAAGATCTTTTATTTCTTCTATTACTTTCAAACATTGTCGCCACTCCTCTTCTGCCAGCTCAGGTCCGGGCATGCCAAACCTAAATTGCTGATTGGTTTTTGATTCTAAAACAATTAAGTTCTCCCTTGTATTATTTTTTATGTCTATTACTTTGGATGCTACACCTTCCCTTTCCATCAGTATCTGAAAAAACTTCCCGGTATAGCTTCCTGCCGGATACACAGCTAAAGCATCTCCACCCAATTTTTTTATTGCTCTTGCTACATTAATGCCTCCACCACCGGGTTCGAATTTAGGTGCCGAACAGCGTAATTTTTTTTCTGGTACTAGTGCCTGAACCGTTGTGCTTTTATCAATAACCGGGTTAAAAGTTAGTGTAACTATTTGTGCCATGCTTTGTATGCTTAACTATGAAGTTAGGCTACAAAAAATATTTCTACCGGTTACTGTTTAAATGTGCTACTTCATTTGGTGGAACCGGATCCGGTACACGATCGGTTATAGGTGGTATTGATTTTAAATAAGCAAATGTTGCCTTTAGATCATCATCTGTCATCCTTCCTATTATTTCCCATGGCATGGGTGGAAAAATAGGTCTGCCATTATCCAAACCCATATGTTTACCTGTACGCAGTGCTTTAATATAAGCTTCTTCAGTCCATCCACCTAGTCCCGTAGTAGAATCTGGTGTCAGGTTAGCTGAATAAGTAACACCCCATGGACCCACAAAAGCTGTAAGATCAGGTGCAAAATGTAGCCAGTTACCCGGTTGTGTAGCTTTTGGATCTATAGGCTGTAATTTGGTACCGGCAGGATGTCCTGAAAGTAAACGATTTGAATCAAAAGTAAAACCATGTGGGTTAAAATTTTTTGGAGAATGGCAGTCATTGCATCCGCCAATAGTAACAAGATATTCCCCTCGTTTTACCAAATCATCATGTTGCATATTCGTTGCTGTGCAATTTCTTCATTTTGTTTACGAACATCAGAGGTTGAATCATTACAGGCAATTATAATTCCTGCAATTGTAAGAAAGATAAAAATTTAAAGCATGTTGTTGGTTTTAGTTGCAAAAAGAAAAAATAAATTTACATATTGTTTTGAATAATAAATGGTCCTCATTTTCGCGTCCATTTTGTGTTATTTAGGCAGAAGAAAGACCTGTTTATGAAGATAATATGGAGCAACAGATAAATGAATTAGCTGTTAAAAAAGGAAAAATTACGTTAAACAAAATTCTTTCTGGTGATAAAACGTGGAATATTTTACAATAATTCACGTTGGAAAAAGACATGGACGTCGTAAATTTCAAAAGTATTAGAAATTATATTCCTAAAACCAGGATATCTCTATGGGACCAGTTTCATTAATAGTGCTCACTATAGCCGCCGTTGCCTTTTCAGCAGGTGGAATTTTAGTAGGAAAGATTTTAGTAAAAGGCAGTAAGAATCCTCAAAAAGGACAGCCTTATGAATGTGGTATTGAAACCAGTACATCACCATGGAACCAGTTTAATGTAGGATATTATCTATTTGCCCTTCTCTTCTTAATTTTTGATGTGGAGCTCATTTTCATGTATCCATGGGCGGTAGTTGTAAAGAAAATAGGAATAGTGGCCCTGGTAGAAATTGTGATTTTCATTTTCATATTGTTCATGGGCTTTTTATACGCTCATAAAAAAGGAGCTCTGAAATGGATGTAAGAAAAGAGATAAGAGAAAACAATAAAGATTTTCCCGGACAAATTATTGAAACGCCCGGAGGTGGAATCATTTCAGGAACCTTTAATGATATTGTGAATTGGGCAAGATCAAACTCTTTATGGCCACTCACCTTTGCCACAAGTTGCTGCGGTATAGAGATGATGAGCACAGCTTCATCTAAATATGATTTTTCAAGATTTGGTTTTGAGGTGGCAAGAGCCACTCCCCGTCAGGCAGATGTAATTATTATTGCCGGCACCATTGTAAATAAAATGGGGCCGGTTTTAAAAAGACTTTACGACCAGATGGCTGATCCAAAATATGTGGTTGCTATGGGAGCCTGTGCCATCAGTGGTGGTCCTTTTTTCTACAATACCTATTCTGTTGTAAAAGGTGCCGATCATATTATACCCGTTGATGTATATATACCAGGTTGTCCTCCCCGTCCGGAAGCCTTACTGCATGCCTTAATTTCTTTACAGGAAAAAATAAAAAGCGGACTTACAAGAGAACAAATAAGAGGAAAAGAATGATAACTCCCGAAGAAATAAAAAATTATATCATCAACAGCTTACCATCAGCAACCTTTGATGAAGGAGGAGAATGGTTGAATATACTGATTGAACCAAAGGAATGGCGTATGCTGGCAGAACAACTTAAAAGTTCGCATCTGAACATGAATTACTTGTTCTGTCTTACATGCATTGACTGGAAAACACACCTGACAATGGTTTATCATCTTTCATCAACAGAACACAGGCAAACAATAGTTATTAAAGCAAACCTGGACAGGGAGAATCCTGAAATAAAAACGGTATCTGATATCTGGCGAACAGCTGAATTTCATGAACGTGAAGTGTATGAATTATTTGGAGTAAAATTTATAGATCATCCCGATTTAAGAAGATTGATACTTACTGATGATTTTGAAGGGTTTCCTTTGAGAAAAGATTTTGAGGATCCGGTGAACATGATCAGATTATAATTATTGATGCTACTTCTTTAAGAAGATAAAATGTATACTGAAACACAAATACTGGAAACTACTGATTATTCAAATAGCAGTGTAGACGGCACTGAAGGGTTGGTTATAAATGTAGGCCCTCAACACCCGGCCACACATGGTGTATTACATCTTGTAATTACGCTTAATGGAGAAACTATACAAAAAGTAGAACCTCACCTAGGTTATATACATCGTTCTATTGAAAAAATGTGTGAGAGCTTAACGTACCGTCAATTCATTTATGTAACCAGCAGGATGGATTATTTATCATCACACATTAACAATCATGCTTGTGTACTTACGATAGAAAAAGCCATGCAGATTGAAATACCTGAAAGGGTGAAATACATCCGTGTGATCATGGATGAACTTACACGAATAGCTTCTCATGAATTATGGTGGGGAGCACTGGCAATGGATGTAGGTGCCTTCACTCCATTCTTTTATGCCTTCAGGGAAAGAGAAAATATTACAGAAATCATGGAAGAAACCTGTGGTGCCAGGTTAACCATGAATTATATGGTTCCCGGAGGAGTGATGGCTGATTTGCATCCAAATTTTCAAAACAGGGTAAAAGCTTTTATTAAACTCTTTTATTCCAAGATCCATGAATACGATGAATTGGTAACAAGTAATGTCATTTTTCAAAACAGGTTAAAAGGTGTGGGTGCTATCTCAAAAGAAGATGCAATTTCTTATGGTTGTACCGGTCCTGTCGGCAGAGCAAGTGGTGTTAGTTGTGATATAAGAAAAATTTATCCTTACGAGATCTATGATAAAATACAGTTTGATGAAATATTAGAAACGGCAGGAGATTCCTATGCAAGGTATATGGTGCGTATGAGGGAGCTAAGAGAGTCGGTAAAAATACTGGAACAATTGATTGATAATATTCCTGAAGGTGATTACCAGGCAAAGACCAAAGCAGTTTTGAAATTGCCTAAAGGTGAATTTTATACCAGGGTTGAAACTGCAAGAGGAGAATTTGGAATTTATATAGTGAGCGAAGGCGGTACAACACCGTACCGTATTAAATTTCGTTCCCCTGGATTTTCCAATTTATCAGCATTAGATCATATGAGCAGGGGCAGTAAGATTGGTGACCTGATGGCCACAATGGGCACATTGGATCTGGTGATACCGGATATTGACAGATAGCCCCCTGTCCCCCGAAGGGGGAACTTAGGTGGTATTGACTAATAATGTTGGATAGATAAAAATTAAAGTGTGATTTGAAATCAATGAATATTAATATTTACATAACAACTTAAATCTAGGTTCCCATTTTGAGGAAAGGTTTTTCAAATCTTTCAGCGTTATAACATATGGCAACAATGGGCACATTGGATTTGGTGATTCGGATATTGACAGATAGCCCCCTGTCCCCCGAAGGGGGAACTTAGGTGGTATTGACTAATAATGTTGGATAGATAAAAATTAAAGTGTGATTTGAAATCAATGAATATTAATATTTACATAACAACT
>MWWA01000209.1_pt1 | contig 17301 bp, 16 predicted proteins | sample 1047341 | NCBI WGS metagenome assembly MWWA01 (sample SAMN06349978, study PRJNA376086) | soil metagenome | isolation source: MS5-1 sample Antarctic (ecotone) soil | place: Antarctica | collected 2015-01-13
TACATTCATTGGTGCTCCGCCAGGCTGGGCTCCTCCCGGTAAAACATCCCAAAGTATTTCACCAAAGCAAACAAATTTTTTATCGTTAGAAGCCGCAGACATAGCTATTATTAATGCAGTACAAGATTCCTTTCTATTTGTTCAAGCGAACGTCCTTTTGTTTCCGGCATCCATTTCCAAACAAATATTAATTGCAGTATCATCATGATGCTGAAAAACAAAAAAGTATTTCCTCCACCAAATTTTTCTGCTATCATAGGAAAAGAGAATGCAATAATGGCAGCCATAAACCAATGAGTAAAGCTTCCGGCAGTTTGTCCTTTTGCTCTTACCTGGTTAGGAAATATCTCTGAAATGAAAACCCAGATAACAGCACCCTGGCTAAATGCAAAAAAGGCAATATAAACAAGAAGATATATGGTAATATTCCAGCCATTAAAATCCTGCCGGTAAAAGGCAAAAGATACTAAACCCAAGGTGATAATCAAACCAAAAGATCCAATAATCATTAAAGTTTTTCTGCCAAACCTGTCTATAAAGTTCATGGCCAGTAAAGTGAAAAGAAAATTTACTGCACCAATTCCAATGGTAGAAAGCAATGATGATCCTTTTCCTAATCCTGTCATTTCAAAGATGCGGGGAGCATAATATATGATAGCATTGATGCCCGACACCTGGTTGAACATGGCAAAAATAATTGCCAGCATAAGCGGCCACCTGTATTGAGGAGAGAAAAGAGAATCGGAAGAACCTGAAGCTTTTTCTGCTCTTTCATTTTCTTTTATGTTGCTAATTACTTCTTCATAATTAGTGGGATTGGTAATTTTTAAAACGGATCTTGCTTCATCAATTTTATTTCTCATTAGTATTAACCAGCGTGGGCTTTCAGGTACAAATTTTATCAGAATTAAAAAAGCCAGGGCAGGTAATGCCTCAGCTCCCAGCATCCACCTCCATGCATCTAAACCTGCAGCTCCTTCTATCAAATAATTAGATACATAAGATATAAGAATTCCCAGAACAATATTAAATTGAAATAAAGCCACCAGCCTGCCTCTGGAATTGGCAGGAGAAATTTCGGATATATATACGGGTGCAGTAACAGATGAAGCACCTACTCCTAATCCGCCGAGAAAGCGAAAGGCAAGAAACACAAACCAATCCGTTGCAAAAGCAGTTCCCAAGGCAGATATTAAATAACATGCTGCAATGATCAGCAAAGTTTTTTTTCTACCTAATTTATCGGAAGGGATGCTTCCAAAAAAAGCACCGAAAACAGTGCCTATAAGAGCAATGGAGACAGTCAATCCATGTTCTACCGAACTTAAGTTCCAATAAGTTTGAATATATTGTTCGGCTCCGGAAATAACAGCTACATCAAAGCCAAATAAAAATCCTCCCAGTGCAACAACTATGCTCCAGAAGAAAACACTCTTGTTCATAAGCAGGTTGGTTCTGCTAACAAGTTAGTAAATTATAATTCGCGAATCTTAATATTTCTGTACCAAACATCATCACTATGATCCTGCAAAAGAATTCTCCCTTTTTTATAAGTACCAAAACCTGGTTTGTCCTTGAATTTACTTTTTGCTACCATCTCTCTCCAGTTATCATCCCACATAGTTGTTTGCAAAACCTGTTCGCCATTCATGAAGAATTTAAGATCGCCCCTGTTAGCAATAATTTCAACTTCATTCCATTCACCCACAGGGCGTAAGTTTTCTTTTGCTGCAATTAAATCATAAAGATCACCTGCACGGTGGGTATGTATTTTAGCATCCGGATGACCGTTATTGTCTAAAACCTGCATTTCCGGACCAGTGTGCCATGGCTCTGAATATTTTACAGGATCTTCATGAACATAAAACATGATACCACTGTTGCCATTGGGTGATATTTTCCAATCTAATTTTAAATGGAAATTTTCAAATTCTTCATTGGTTACAATGTCACCTCCTTCTGCGGGAGTTTGTCTTTTATGTGAAGCATTAAAATATAAAGCACCGTCAACAACCTTCCATGCACTTCCTATAGTGGATTTTCCATAGGTATGCCAGCCGTTGGTAGATTGTCCATCAAACAACAGCCTCCATCCATCATTCCTTTCCTGCTGACTTAAAACTGCAGATTGAGTAGTTCCCATAGTGGTAGTATTTGTTGTATGACATGCAATGAATAAAAGGGGAGCAATTAATATTGAGATGTATTTAGGCATACAATTATTTTAAGGATAAAATATACTTTACCATTGTTTTTGCATCTTCCTGCGAAATATCAGGATGTGGTGTCATAGGCAAAGTGCCCCAGTTTCCGGTTCCTCCATCTATGATCTTTCCTGCAAGAGAATCAATAACCGCATCATTATCTGGATAACGGGCAGCAACCGCTTCATAGGCCGGTCCTACAGATACTTCTGCTACTTTATGACAGGTAAAACAATCGCTTTTGGCAACCAGTGCTAATCCTTTTTCAGCTTCAGGATCTTCAACTGCTGTTTCTGTTGTTGCAGAATCTGTGGATGTGTCCTTTTCATTACTATTGCAGGCAATGATTATAGCTATTAAAGAAAATATTATAAATGCTTTTTTCATGTAGGAAGTTTTTATTAAAATTATGAATTAATCCAGTCCCAGCACCCTCCGGTTAAATGAAGGATCATGATCTGTTTTTGCAAAATCATCAAATGCTTTATCAGTAACTTTTATAATATGGTTACGAATAAAAGGTGCTCCTTCCCTGGCTCCTTCTTCAGGATGTTTTATACAGCATTCCCATTCCAGTACTGCCCAGCCGTCATACCCATATTGCGTTAACTTACTGAATATGGCTTTGAAATCTACCTGCCCATCTCCGGGATTGCGATACCTGCCCGCCCTATTTAGCCAGCTTTGATAGCCGCCAAATGTTCCCTGCCTGCCGGTAGCATTAAATTCTGAATCTTTTACATGAAAAGCCTTTATACGTTCGTGATACAGATCAATATAAGCCAGGTAATCTAATTGTTGTAAAACAAAATGCGATGGGTCGTATAATAAACAGGCACGCTGATGGTTGTTTACTTTCTCTAAAAACATTTCATAAGTAATACCATCAAACAAATCTTCACCCGGATGAATTTCATAACACACATCCACACCACATCTGTCAAATTCATTTAAAATGGGTGTCCATCTTTTTGCCAGTTCTTTAAATGCTTCATCCACCAATCCGTCGGGGCGTTGAGGCCAGGGGTGAAAAGCATGCCATAGTAAGGCACCACTAAAAGTTGGGCAGGCTTTCAATCCTAAATTATGAGATGCTTTAGCTGCATACATCATTTGCTCAACAGCCCATTTGGTTCTTTCTTTTGCATTTCCTCTTAATTGTTCCGGGGCAAAACCATCAAACAAGGCATCGTATGCAGGATGAACTGCCACTAGTTGCCCTTGTATATGTGTTGCCAGTTCCGTAATCTCTAATCCTATCTCATTGATCATTCCCTTGTATTCATCTGCATAAGTTTTACTTTCTGCAACCTTTTTCAAGTCAATACACCTGGTATCATTTGTAGGGATTTGCACACCATTGTAACCAAAACCTTTAACCCATTGGCAAATAGTTTTTAAATCATTAAACGGTGGTTCATCACCCATAAACTGTGCTAAAAAAATTCCCGGTCCCTTAATCGTTTTCATTCTTCATGAATTTAAGATTTTAAAGAAATCCATTTTTCATTTGATTTGCCCGACTCAATAACTTTTTCTATAAATAACATTCCCCGCACGCCCGCATCAACTCCCGGAAAATCCAACCACTCCTCTTTGGGTTTTTTGTTTTCCATGCGTTTTTTTACACATAATGCAAAGTTCCTGTAATGATTGGCAAACGCTTCAATAAATCCTTCCGGATGCCCTGATGGAGTTCTGCTGTTATGCGTAGCAAAAGAACTAAGATATCCTGTTCCTGCTCTCAATATTTCAGCAGGTTTATCGGGCCATTTTAATAAAAGGGTGTTGGGATCTGCATGTTTCCATTCCAAACCACCTTTTTCTCCATAAATTTTTAGAGTAAGATTATTTTCTTCACCGGCAAGTACCTGCGATGCTACTAATAAACCACTGGCACCATTATTAAATTTTAAAAACGCCGCTCCGTCATCATCAAGTTTTCTGCCTTCAACAACAATATTAATATCTGCACAAAGTTTTTCTACTTCTAATCCTGTTATATACTCTGCCAAATTAAAAGCATGAGTACCTATATCGCCCATACACCCGGCAATGCCGCTTTTAGATGGATCTGTACGCCATGAAGCCTGCTTTTGATCGCTCCCTTCTATAAAATCGTTTAACCATCCCTGTGGGTAGGTAACAAATACTTTTCTAACTTTTCCAAGTTTTCCATTTTTCACCTGTTGCCTGGCTTCTTTAATCATAGGGTAACCTGAATAGGTATGTGTAAGACAGAAGTATTTACCCGATTTTTCTACTATGGTTTTTAATTCTTTTGCTTCTTTTAGATCAAAAGTCATTGGTTTATCCAGCACTACATCAAAACCATTTTCAAGCGCCAGTTTAGCTGGTTCAAAATGCAAATGGTTGGGTGTTACTATACTTACAAAATGAATACGTTCATTTTCAGGTAAGGCATTTTCTTTTTCAATCATTTCTTTGTAGCTGCCATAAACTCTTTCACCTTTTAATCCCAATTCTTCTCCCATTAATTTTGATTTGGAAGGATCAGAACTAAAAGCACCGGCTACTAATTCTATTTCTCCATCCATTTGTGCTGCAGTACGGTGAATAGCGCCAATAAAAGCACCGGGTCCACCGCCAATCATTCCCATTCTTAGTTTCATATCAATTATAAAATTTCAAATTTTTTTTATCAATCTGCACATTTGCATATTAATCAAATCTAACTGATTCATCTAATTCTTTTTGAGTATATGCCAATCCGTATTGTTTTAAAACATCATCAGGTACTCCATTCCATTGGTTAGGTTTGTTGCCCATGTATTGTATATCTTTTATTCCTATTTCTGAAGTATAAAAACCTGTTGCAGTAAGATTTCTCATAAGCGAAAAAAAGGACACTCCCTGCATCATTGACGGCTTTGCTTTTTTAGGATACGCTAATTCATTAACTAAACTCAATTGTTGTTTAACATCTGCATCTTTAAAAGATTTTTCAAACCTTTTCATGCTTTCCATATCCATCCATCTTAATCCTCCACGCATAGGAATTTGAAATTCAGGTTTATCTTTTACAATGAATTCAATAAAATCTGGTACACCTGAATCAGTTGCACTTCCGGACACTTCATCGGCAGGAATTATAATATCAGACAATACAGCAATTGTTGCCATTTCATGAACTGTAAAAAATTGACCTTTCATTATTTGCTTATCCGCTTCAGCTTCTTCTTTAAAACGATCAATGGAACTTTTAGCTACTGCTTTATTTGCATCAGCAGTTTCCTGTTCTTTGCTTTTACAACTGTTTAAAACAAAGGGCGCCGATAAAGTACTGATAGCTAATATTTTTAAAGTTTCTCTACGATGCATCTTTTTATTATGTTGAATGTTAAATTATAAATGTTGAATTATTACATTTCCAAATCTCCAAATCTCCAAATCTTCATATCCGCACATTTGCACATTAAATATTTCCTTTTTTCATTTCACTCACCAAATATTCCGATGAACGCATAGCAAGAGCCATGATTGTCCACGTAATATTTTTATCTGCCTGTGAAACAAAAGGTCCGCCATCCATTACAAATAAGTTTTTACAATCATGGGCCTGGTTCCATTTATTTAATGCGGATTTTTTTGCATCATTTCCCATACGCACAGTACCGGCTTCATGAATAATTTTTCCAGGTGGTGCCAATCCATAATTATTTTCAGGACCATCATCAGCACCCGATGTTATTACAGCACCCATATTATGCATAATTTCTTTAAAAGTTTCTTTCATGTGCTTTGCCTGTTTCACTTCATAATCGCTCCACTTAACATTAAACTTTAATACTGGTATTCCAAATTTATCTACTACACCGGGATCTATGTTGCAAAAATTATCTTCTCTTGGTATAGCTTCACCACGCCCTGCCATACCCACCTGGGCACCATAGAAAAAGCGGTAATCTTCTTTTAGTGATTTACCATAACCACCGGCTTCTTTTTGAGTTCCGTTAACTTGATACTTTCCATTTAATCCTTCTACACCCCAGCCAAAACCATAGGAGGGCATGCTCATACCACCCCAGTATTCTATATGATACCCCCGAGGAAAATCTAATTTTTTATTATCAAGCCACCACGGTGAATAAATATGCAGTCCACCCACACCATCTTCGTTATATCTTTTTCTGCCAAACAATTTTGGTAAAACACCGCCAACTGCAGCACCGGTTGAATCATGTAAAAATTTGCCAACAACGTCACTGCTATTAGCTAATCCATTTGGATGCCGTGGTGATTTGGAATTTAATAACAAGCGTGCACTTTCGCAGGCGCTGGCAGCAAGTACAACGGTTTTTCCTTTTACCCGGTATTCCTGCAAATTATCTTTACTGACATATGAAACGCCTGTAGCCAAACCCTCTCTATCAGTAAGCACTTCTCTGACCATGGCATTTGTAAACATATCAACCTTCCCTGTTCTTAATGCAGGATTCACTAAAACTGATGACGAAGAAAAATCGGCATATACCTGGCAGCCGCGATTGCATTGATTACAGTAAAAACAAACGCCACGTTCGTTATTTATTTTTTTGGTAAGTATTGATAAACGCGAAGGAATAACGGGAACTCCGGATTGCAAGGCTGCATTTTTAATCATTAGTTCATGCAATCGTGGTTTGGGAGGGGGAAGAAAAATGCCATCGGGATCGTTTTCCAGGCCTTCGTTCGTTCCAAATATTCCCAGTAATTGATCAAGCCTGTCATAGTATGGTTTAATCTCATTATAAGTTATAGGCCAATTTTCACCCAAACCATCAATGCTTTTTCTTTGAAAATCTTTTGGTCCAAAACGAAGAGATATTCTGCCCCAGTGATTTGTTCTACCACCAACCATTCTTGCCCGCCACCAGTCCCATTGCGTTCCCGGTTCTTTAGTATAAGGCTCCCCGTCAATTTCCCATCCCCAATAGCTGGCATCAAAATCACCAAAAGGCCTGTATTTGGTACTGGCACCCCTGCGTGGCGATTCCCAGGACCATTTCATTTGCATCACATTTTTTGCCGGATCATAATCGGGACCGGCCTCAAGCAAACAAACTGATAGTCCGGCATTCGCCAACATAAAAGCCGCCATCCCACCCCCGGCACCGGAGCCAACAATGATAGCATCATAGGTTTTGGGTTGTTCTTTTATTTGTAAATCACTCATAAGCTTTAAAATATAGCGATCTATAAATTTAAGCTGTTGCAGATTTGCTGCCTTATATTTTTTTTAAGAAATAATTTTAGCATTAAAAAATTTAGATAATTTAGCTTTTCAAAAAATAGTACATTTAGCACTACTAAGAATTAATAACCTACGAATGTTTGTTTACACTTATGCTTGCAATCTTTCAGCACAAGTTTTTTTCTTAAACCAATTTTACTGCTTATGAAATTTTTTACACGAATGCAGCTTTCTGCTATGATGTTCCTTAATTTCTTTGTTTGGGGCATTTGGTTTGTAACAATGAATGTTTATTTAAAATCTATTGATGCTACTGACGTGCAGGTAGGTTTAGCTTATGGTACGCAGGCATTAGGTGCCATTATTGCTCCTTTTGTTATAGGTTTAATAGCTGATCGTTTTTTTGATGCACAAAAGATATTGGGCATATTGCATTTAGCCGGCGCAGCCTTAATGTATTATATAACTACTGTGGATGATTTTGCATCTTTTTACCCATTATTACTTGTTTATATGATATTGTTTATGCCAACACTTGCGCTGGTTAATGCTATATCATTTAAACAAATGTCCAATCCCGAAAAAGAGTTTTCTTATATAAGATTATGGGGTACTATTGGCTGGATTGCTACAGGTTGGGTAATAACGATGATGGGTTGGGAGAGAGACCAGTCTTTAATAAATACTTTCTTAACTGCAGCTGTTGTTTCTCTTGCATTAGGCATTTATAGTTTTACATTACCAAAAACGCCACCACCAAAGGCAGGGCAAAAAGTAACTGTTGGGGAGATTCTTGGTTTAGACGCATTAGGGCTATTAAAGGACAGGAATTTTCTTATATTTTTTATATCATCATTATTAATATGTATACCGCTGGCATTTTATTACCAGCTTACAAACCTGTTTTTAAATGAAGCAGGTGTTGAAGGCGCTGCGGGTAAAATGACATTTGGGCAAATCTCAGAAGTAGTTTTTCTTTTTTTAATGCCTTGGTTTTTTGTTAGACTTGGTGTAAAGAAAATGTTGCTTGTAGGAATGGCAGCCTGGGCATTACGGTATTTGTTTTTTGGCTTTGGAGATGCCGGGAGTGGAATGTGGATGTTGTACACAGGTATTATCCTTCATGGTATTTGTTACGATTTCTTTTTTGTTACAGGACAAATTTATACAGATGAACGAGCCGGCGATCGCATCAGGTCTTCAGCACAGGGCATGATTACCTTAGCAACTTATGGAGTAGGAATGTTAATTGGATTTTGGTTTGCAGGGATAATTGCAGAAAAATATGCTACTGTTGATGGACATGACTGGAAAAATATCTGGATGATACCTGCAATAATTTCTTTTATTATTCTTGCATTATTTGCTTTGTTGTTTAAACCAATCCGGAAAAAAGAAATTACTGACGCAGATGCAGATAAAGGCTTAGCGCAAACACCAATAACTTAATATGACTACAAGAAGAAATGTTATAAAAAATATTGTATTGGGTAGTTCTGCTCTTGTGGCAGTACCTGCTATTACATTATCAACCTGTGGAGCAAAAAAAGCAAATACGCTGAAAAGAAACATTAATCACTCTGTTGCCAGGTGGACCTATAGTTTTCTTTCCCTTGAAGAATTGTGTAATGTGGTGAAGAAAATCGGCTTTTCAGCTATTGACCTGGTAGGTCCAAAAGAATGGAATGTTTTAAAGAAACATGGTGTTGATTCTTCTATGTGTAATGGTGCAGAAATATCACTTACAGAGGGATGGAATGATAAACAGTATCATGCAACTTTAGTTAAAAATTATACCGACCATATTAATATGGTGGCTGATGCAGGATATAAAAATCTTATTTGCTTTAGCGGAAATAAAAAAGGAATGGATGAAGAAACCGGGCTGAAAAACAGTGTTGAAGGCTTAAAAAAAATTCTATCATTAGCTGAAAAAAGAGGTGTTATTATTCAATTGGAATTATTTAACAGCAAAATAAATCATCCTGATTACATGGCAGATAATTCTGCATGGGGTATAGAGTTATGTAAAAGAATAGGATCAGAAAACTTTAAATTGCTTTACGATATTTATCATATGCAAATCAGTGAAGGCGATATAATCAGAACCATTACAGATAATCACCAATATTTTGGGCATTATCATACTGCTGGCGTACCGGGTAGAAATGAAATTGATAATTCACAGGAATTATTTTATCCGGCAATTATGAGGGGTATAGCAAAAACAGGATTTAAAGGATATGTAGCGCAGGAATTTACCCCATCAAAAGAAAATAAAATAGCAGCATTAGAAGAGGCAATAAGAATTTGTGATGTATGATCAAATATGCAATTGTGATGTTTTTTAATTTGATAATTAATTGTTGAATAATTTTTTTTAAAAAAAAATTAGATAGCTGATGAGCTGATGAGCTGATAGCAGATAGCTAATTTGAGCAAACTTGTAATTAATATCTTAACTTGAAATATGGCTGATAATACTTATGATGCAATTGTTGTTGGTTCAGGCATCAGTGGCGGATGGGCTGCAAAAGAACTTACCGAAAAAGGACTCAAAGTTTTATTACTTGAACGTGGTAAAAATGTTGAGCATGTAAAGGATTATGTAAATGCCAATAAGGATATCTGGCAGTTTCCACACCGTGGTGGTCGTACACAGCAAATGATCCAGGATTATCCTGTATTACGTCGTGATTATCCATTGAATGAAATGAACCTTGACTGGTGGGCTAACGAAAAAGATAATCCTTACGTTGAGGTAAAGCGTTTTGACTGGTTTAGAGGATACCAGGTTGGAGGTCGTTCTCTTTTATGGGGCAGGCAATGTTACAGGTGGAGTGAATTTGATTTTGAAGCCAATGCACAAGATGGTATAGCTGTAGATTGGCCTATCAGGTACAAAGACATTGCTCCCTGGTACAGCTATGTTGAAAGGTTTGCAGGTATCAGTGGTTCAAAAGAGGGACTTCCACAATTGCCTGATAGCGAATTTCAACCCGTAATGGAAATGAATTGTGTGGAGAAAGATGTTGCAGAAAGAATCAATAAACATTATGGCAGGAAGAGGGTGATCATGGGACGGGTGGCTAATTTAACCGCTCCAATAAACAACAGAACCAATTGCCTGTATAGAAACAAGTGTTGGTTAGGATGTCCTTTTGGGGCTTATTTCAGCACACAGTCAGCCACCTTGCCGGCGGCAATGGCTACAGGTAATCTTACACTGCGTCCTTTTTCAATTGCTAAAGAAATTATTTACGATAAAGATGCTAAAAGAGCAAAAGGTGTTCGCATTATAGATGCTCAAAACAACCAGACTTACGACTATTTTGCAAAAATTGTCTTCGTAAATGCATCAGCATTAAATTCTGCATGGCTGTTAATGAATTCAGCAACAGATGTATGGCCAGGTGGATTGGGAAGTAGTAGTGGTGAATTAGGTCACAATTTAATGGATCACCATTTTAGGGTAGGTGCCAATGGTGTTGCAGAAGGTTATGAAGATAAATATTTTTATGGCCGTCGTCCTAATGGTCCATACATAGTTCGCTATCAAAATTTATTTGGAGATAAAAGAGATTATTTAAGAGGATTTGGCTACCAGGGCGGTGCCGGCAGGGAAGGTTGGGCAAGAGAAATTGCGGAATTAAATATAGGAGGTGAATTTAAAGATGCACTTTCCGAACCCGGTCAATGGACAATTGGTTTTACAGCCTTTGGTGAAATATTACCTTATCATGAAAACAAAATAACACTAGACTCAAATACAAAAGATAAATGGGGATTACCTGTATTGGCCATTGATGCAGAAATAAAAGAAAATGAAAAATTGATGCGGAAAGATATGGCCAATGATGCAGTTGAAATGCTGACTATTGCAGGTATTAAAAATGTGAAGCCATATGAATCAGATTATTCAATGGGAATGGGTATTCATGAAATGGGTACAGCAAGGATGGGGCGTGATCCAAAAACATCTGTTTTAAATGGAAACAACCAGGTATGGGACGCACCGAATGTATATGTTACAGATGGAGCCTGTATGACATCTGCCGCTGCAGTAAATCCATCTTTAACTTATATGGCTTTAACAGCAAGAGCATGCGATCATGCAGTAAGCGAATTAAAGAAAATGAATATCTGATTTCATGTCATGGTTGATGATTGAAAACTTAATACATAAAAAATATTCTATTAATGTCAAAAGAAGAAAATAAGATATCTGATTCACGACGGTCGTTTATAAAAAACACTGCCATTGCAGCTGCTGGTTTTATGATAGTACCACGGCATGTATTAGGTGGAAAAGGATTTATTGCTCCCAGTGATAAATTAATAGTGGCAGGCGTAGGCGTTGGTGGTAAAGGTGAAAGTGATATTATGAACTTTTACAAAAGCGGCAAGGCTGAAATAGCTTTTTTATGTGATGTAGATGACCGGAGGGCTGCTAAATCAAGGGCAAGTTTTCCAAATGCAAAATATTATAAGGACTGGAGGGAAATGTATGATAAGGAGTCTAAAAATTTTGATGCGGTATCAGTTTCCACCCCCGATCACAATCATGCCGTACAAACACTGGCTGCCATGCAACTGGGTAAGCATGTATATGTACAAAAGCCATTAACACATGATATTTATGAGGCCCGTGTACTAACGGAAGCGGCTAAACGATACAATGTTGTAACACAAATGGGCAACCAGGGTGCTTCGGGTGATGGTGTAAGGCAATTGATGGAATGGTATGATGCGGGCATCATAGGTGATGTACATACCGTTTATTGCTGGACAGACAGGCCTGTTTGGCCGCAGGGCATTTCATGGTCATCTCAAAAAGCAGAAGTGCCCAAAGAACTAGATTGGGATCTTTGGCTTGGTACAGCACCTTATAAAGAATATGTAGAAAAACTTGTTCCATTTAACTGGCGTGGCTGGTGGGATTATGGAACCGGTGCTTTAGGTGATATGGGTTGTCATATTATTGATCCTGCATTCAGGGTACTGGATTTACAATATGCTACTGATGTTCAGGCAAGTGTTGGTACTGTATATGTTGATGAATTCAGGAGGGGTTATTTTCCGGAAAGTGCTCCACCATCATCACACGTCATTTTAAATTTCCCTAAATCTTCTAAAACAAAAGGTGCCATAAAATTGCATTGGATGGATGGAGGTATACAACCTGCCAGACCTGAAGAATTAAAAGCAAACGAAGTATTTGGTGATGGAGGAAATGGTGCTTTATTCATTGGCACAAAAGGTAAAATGATGTGCAGTACCTACGGATTAAATCCAAGGTTACTGCCAACTGAAAAAACAACACAGGTTACTGTAAAACCAAAATACAGAAGAGTAAAAGATGGAATGAATGGCCATTATGCACAATGGGTGGAGGCATCCATTGCAGGGAAAGGAAAACATTATTTAAGTTCTCCGTTTGAAATAGCTGGTCCATTGACTGAAGCGTTATTGATGGCAAACCTGGCTATTAGAGCACATGATATTAGAAAACCAAGAGCAGACAATAAAGGCTTTGAATTCCCTGGCAGAAATATTCAATTGCTTTGGGATAATAAAAACATGAAGGTTACCAACTTTGATGATGTAAACCAGTTTGTAAAAAGAGAATACAGGAAAGGATATAGTTTGAAAATGTAATTAAATGTGCAGATATGCAGATATGCAAATGTGTAAAAGAATAATGATGTGTGAACAAATAAATAAAGTGGAAATAAATATTTTAATTAATAGTAAAAACTTTTAAAATAAAATTATGGACAGGCGGGAAGCAGTAAAATATATAAGCATTTTATTAGGTGGTACCATGGTTGGTGCCAATGCAATTCTTACCGGGTGTAAATCGGACGATAAGAAAATGCAGTTCTCCGAGGATGACATCAGGTTTTTAGATGAAGTGGCAGAAACTATTTTACCAACAACATCTACTCCCGGTGCAAAAGCTGCACAAGTTGGGCTGTTTATGACTGTTATGGTTAATGATTCTTATGAAGAAAAGGATCAGAAAGTCTTTCATGAGGGTATAGATAAATTAAATAAAGCATCAAAAGATGCTTATAATAAAAACTTTATTAGTGCTTCTCCGCAACAAAGACTTGAATTGCTTGTAAAATTAGATGCAGAACAAAAAGATTATACTAAAAATAAAAAACCTGAAGACGATAATCATTATTTCCGGATGATGAAAGAGCTGACTTTACTTGGATATTTCACATCTGAAATAGGTTTAACACAAGCACGTCGTTATGTACCTGTTCCAGGCAGATATGAAGGATGTATTCCTTATAAAAAAGGTGATAAAGCTTTTGCCTGATTGTTTAATTATACCTTATGTCATACAACCGCAGATCATTTATAAAGCTGTCAGCAACGTTCGCTTCAGGGCTTGCCTTCCTAAAAATCAGCAACAGTTTAGCTTCATGTAACACTACATCAGGAATAGATGCAATCAACCAGGATTTTGGATTACAGCTATATACTTTAAGAGATGAAATGCCTAAAGATCCACGTGGAGTATTAAGACAGGTTGCTTCATTTGGTTACAAGCAACTTGAAAGTTATGAGCATAACCAATTAGGTATGTTTTGGGGTATGGAACCGGCTGAGTTTAAAAACTATGTTGAGAGGTTGGGCATGAGAATAACAGCAAGTCATGCAGATATCTATAAAGATTTTGAAAGAAAGGCCGGCGAAGCAGCTTCAATTGGAATGCATTATCTGATATGTCCCTCGCTGGGGTCACAAAAAACATTAGATGATTATAAAAAAGCTGCAGATAAATTTAACGAATGCGGAGAAATATGTAAGCGTAACGGTTTAAGATTTGCTTATCATAACCATGATTATACCTTTAAACCATTGGAAGGACAAATACCACAGGATGTTTTAATGCAAAACACCGGTGCTGATTTAGTAGATTACGAAATGGATATCTACTGGGTTGTAACAGCCGGTCAGGATCCTTTAACCTGGTTAAATAAATATCCAAACAGGTTTACACTAGGACATATAAAAGATAGAAGAAAAGATGCTCCTGCATCTGAAACAGGTGCAACTACAATATTAGGAACCGGTTCCATAGATTATAATAAAATATTAAAGGCAGCTTCTTCAAAAGGAATGAAATATTATTTTGTAGAACAAGAGCATTATGCGGGAACAACACCAATTGATGCAGCAAGGGCAAACGCAGAATTTATGAAAAATCTAAAGCTATAATTATTGGCGGGGTATTGGATCTACAACAGTAGTATCGCCTAATCTTATAGCATTTGTAGTTTCAGGAATATTTCCATTTACATTTTGTACACCAGTTAAAGGAGTAGGATTTACAAGATCCTCTGATTTAGAGTCCTCATTTTCATTATTACAAGCGCTAAAAACAGCAGATAATATCATGGTTGTAATGAACAGCTTTTTCATACATTGTTATTTACCTTGATCTTTCAAAAAATCATGCCTTATTCAATAGGATTAGGGAATTAATAACTCAAAGAGTTTCAATTAAAAAGATTTAAATTCATTTCTTGCTTAATCATCTTTATGGATAAAGAAAAAAAACTGGAAAATATTAACGAGAATCCACCTTATAAGCAGGAAAGCCGAAGAGGATTTTTGAAGAAATCATCAGCAGTAATGGCTTTGGCACTTGCTCCGCCCGCTTTATTAAAAGCCGCAGAAAAGGATGAGACAATAGCTTCTTATTTTGAAAAAATTCCGCTTGAGCTTTCTGTAAATGGAACCAGCCATAAATTATCGGTAGAACCAAGGGTTACGTTACTTGATCTTCTGCGTGAACAGCTTCATCTAACGGGTACAAAAAAAGGTTGCGATTGGGGGCAATGTGGCGCCTGTACAGTACATGTGGATGGAAAAAGAACATTATCCTGCCTGAGTCTTGCTGTAATGCAACATGGTAAAGAAATAACTACTATTGAAGGGTTAGCGGATGGCGATATTCTGCATCCAATGCAGGAAGCATTTATTAAGCACGACGGGTTTCAATGCGGATATTGTACCCCGGGACATATTATGTCGGCAGTAGCCTGTGTTCGTGAAGGACATGCAGGTTCAGTGGAAGAAATAAAACATTACATGAGTGGAAACATTTGCCGTTGTGGTGCTTATCCCAATATAGTAAATGCTATAAAAGAAGTAAATGAAAAAGGAGGTTCAATATGATCAATTTCGATTATATAAGACCTTCAACACAAAAAGCTGCTCTTGACAGCATAACAAAAGATGTCAATGCAAAATTTATTGCAGGAGGAACTAATCTTGTTGACTTAATGAAGCATGGTGTAGAAACACCCCAGAAAGTTATCGATATTAATAAACTTCCTCTACGCAATATTGATGAAAGAAAAACAGGTGTAATCAGAATTGGTGCATTAGCACTAAACAGTGAAGTGGCAGAATCGGAATTGATTCAAAATAAGCTGCCTTTACTGTCACAGGCATTGGAGGCAGGTGCATCTCCCCAACTTAGAAATATGGCAACCATTGGAGGTAATATTTTACAAAGAACGCGTTGTCCTTATTTCTACGATACTACTATGCCTTGCAATAAAAGAAAGCCCGGTACAGGTTGCAGCGCATTAAACGGTTTTAATAGAATGCATGCCATCTTTGGTGCAACTGATCAATGTATAGCCGTTCACCCAAGCGATATGTCTGTGGCATTAACAGCCTTGGATGCATTTGTGGTAATTGCAGGACCAAAAGGTGAAAGAAAGCTTGCTTTTAAAGATTTTCACCGCTTACCGGGTGCAACACCACATATTGAAACAAACCTGCAGCGCAATGAAATTATTACTGCTGTTGAAGTGCCAGATCAATCTTCTTTTGCAAATAAAAGTTTGTACGAAAAAATACGTGACAGGGCTTCTTATGCTTTTGCTTTAGTCTCAGTTGCTGTTGCTGTGGAAATGAATGGGAGTAGTATAAAAAATATAAAACTGGCAATGGGTGGTGTAGCACATAAACCATGGCGTTTAACTGAAACGGAAAATTTTTTAAGAGGTAAGCAGGCAAGCGATTCAGTTTTTGAACAAGCTGCAACTATAGCAATGAAAGGTGCAAAGGGGTACGGTTATAATAACTTCAAATTAAAACTTGCTCCAAATACTTTGGTTGATGCCTTGAAAAAAGCTACAGGCAAGGTTGGATAATAATTTAATTGACAATATGCAATGTTCACTTATTTGCAAAAGACATAATTAATATGAATAACAATATTCAAAACGATATTGAAAGGGTTGATGGACGAGCCAAAGTAACCGGTGCAGCAAAATATGCTGCAGAATTTCAAATACCGGGTCTTACTTATGGAGTAATTGTGGGCAGCACTATTACAAAAGGCACGATAACAGCTATTGACACAAAAGCAGCTGAAAGAGCTCCTGGTGTTATCAGGGTTATTACGCATTTAAATGCTCTAAAAGTCCCGGGTTATGAGGAAGGTTATAATCCTGCTAAAGGTCCGGTGGGTGGAAAAGGATTACAGGTTTTTGGAGATGCTTATATAAGATTTAATGGTGAGCCTGTGGCATTGGTAATTGCAGATACATGGGAAAGAGCAGTGCATGCAGGTACATTAATTAAAGTACAGTATAAAAAAGAAGCGCATCAGACTGATTTGCAAAAGGCAGTAAAGAGTTTAAAATCACTTGAGGGTAACCGTTATAATGATTACCAGCGTGGTGAAGTGGATGCATATAAAAATGCACCTGTTATGGTTGAAGCGGAATACGAAATTCCAATTGAGGTGCATAATCCAATGGAGCTACATGCAACAATAGCGGTGTGGAACGGAAATGATAAAGTAACTGTTTATGAAAAAACACAGGGTGTAAAATCAGCTCAAAAAAGTATAGCACAGGCTTT
>MWWA01000210.1_pt1 | contig 17050 bp, 17 predicted proteins | sample 1047341 | NCBI WGS metagenome assembly MWWA01 (sample SAMN06349978, study PRJNA376086) | soil metagenome | isolation source: MS5-1 sample Antarctic (ecotone) soil | place: Antarctica | collected 2015-01-13
CCCCGTCTAAGATTTGATCAGAAGTTGTTCTTGCGGACATGCTCGCGGATCAGCTCCTTGAGCCGCTCGATGGTTTTCACTTCGTTCTCCTTGCTCTCTTGCCAGAAGGCTTTGAGGTCAGGGAACTGCTTCACGTCATACATGAAATAAAGGCCGATCGTTTTCGGCGCGCCGGCGTCGAGAGTGGCGAAAACGCCCGGCTTGCCCTCGGTCTCGACCCGTTCCGCGCGCTGAAAACCGGCGTCCTTCAGCAGCTTGATCATGTAATCGGCGCCCTGCGGATAGTTCAGATCTTCCGCCGCGATCGAAGGCAGCTTGATCCAGTCCTGAAGACGCTTCACCCCGTCGTCGTGCTGTTTCGCGATCTGCGCTTTGACATCGGCGTAGTCGGCACCCGCGGCCCAGGCGGGCGGAAGACAGAGAAGAAACGCCGCACCGAAAAGGGCGGCGATGAAGGATGTTTTTCGAATCATCCACCTTCCATGCAGTCGCGCAGAGGGGCTGGCAAATTGAAATAACCGAGGCGGCGAAACGAGGCCGGCGTGAGGATGGAATGGACGGCGCGCGCGATTCCTCGTATCAAAAACGGAGCTGCATGGTTACCGCACCGACATCGGACAAGGATATTTTCACGCTCAGCGCGCCTGATCCCGCGCTCTGGAAGCTTTATCTCATCCGCGCGCTCTTCACCGGTCCCGGGGTGATCTTCGTCCTGCCCTATCTCTATTTCCGCTACCACACTTTGCGCTACACCTTTGACGAGGAAGGCATCCACATGCGCGTCGGCATTCTCTACCGGCGCGAGGTCAATCTCACATACGCCCGCATCCAGGATATTCATCTGCGCTCCGGCGTGATCCAGCGCTGGCTCGGGCTGGCCGATATTCAAATCCAGACTGCGTCCGGCTCGGCCGACGCGGAACTGGTCATCGAGGGATTCAAGGAATACGACAAGATCCGCGATTTCCTCTACACCCGGATGCGCGGCTACCACGCGCCGGCGGCGGCGCGCGCGGACGAGCCGGCGGCCGACGCCGGAGATCCGAACGCGGAAATGATTTCGCTTCTCCAGACCATTCGCGACGAGCTGCGCCAGACGCGGGAGGCGTTAGGCAAAAGCCAGCCGGCCGAGTGAATCGGAAAATAGGCAAAATCGGGGTCGGTCTGAGCACATTCTTGCGGGAAAAAAACGCGAACGCCCGTCTGAAACGTGCTCTCTCACCCCGTCTAAGATTTGATCAGAAGTTGTTCTTGCGGACATGCTCGCGGATCAGCTCCTTGAGCCGCTCGATGGTTTTCACTTCGTTCTCCTTGCTCTCTTGCCAGAAGGCTTTGAGGTCAGGGAACTTGTCGGCGTTCTCGATGAACTGGTCGTAGCGCCACACGGCGTCGAGCCGCTGGTTGAGATCGTGGATCATGTCGTGGTCGTGGTCGCGGATTGCTTTGGTAGATCCGACGAGGTCGTCTTTTTGGATGTCTTGGTCACTCACGGTTTTGGTTCCTTTGGTTTTGGTTACGGAAAGGTGTTTCAGATGGCGGGTCCTTCGGAAGCCGGCTGGCCCGCGACGGGTCCGCCTTCGGACGGACCTTGAGCCCGGTCCGCGCGTCCTTTCAGGAAGCGAGCGATCAGGCCATCGCCCGGCGCGGCGATCCAAGCGACGACCATGAGAAGTCCGGCGGCGAAGGCCATCATGCCGGAGCTGGTGGTGTCGGTGATGCCAAAGAGCGGCGGGATGCGGATGGCCATGTAGTGCCCGAGCCACGCGGCGGCGCTGCCGACGGCGCAGGCGATGAGGATCATCGGGAGCAGGCGGCGGGTGATGAGCAGGGCGGTCGCGGCGGGCACGATGAGCATGGCGATGACGATGATGCTCCCCACCGATTCGAAGGCGGCGACGGTGGTCACCGCGACCATGGCCATCAGCAGATAGTGCAGGAATTTGGAGGAGAAGCCGAGTGCGTCAGCGAGTCCTGGATCGAAGGCGCTGAGGCGCATTTCTTTGAAGAGGAGGGCGACGAGGCAAAGATTGACGAGCAGGGTGGCGCCGTTGACGGCGGCGGCTCGGGGCAGCTCAATCCCGAAGACTTTCACCATGTCGAGCGGAGTCAGTTCGATGGCTCCGTAGAGCACGCAGCCGGGGTCGAGATCGACGTGGTCGGCGGCGCGGACGATCAGGATGAGCCCGATGGCGAAGAGGGTGGTGAAGACGATGCCCATCGCCGCGCCCTGATCCACCTTGCCGAACTTGCTGATCCATTGGGTGAAGAGCGCGGTGAGAATGCCGACGACGGCGGCGCCGATGAACATCGGCAGGCTGTCGCGGGCACCGGTGACGAAGAAGGCGACAGCGAGTCCAGGCAACACGGCGTGGCTGATGGCGTCCCCCATCATGCTCATCTTGCGGAGCACGAGAAAGGAGCCTGGGATGGCGCAGGAAATCGCGCAGAGCATGCCGGTGACGGCGATCCAGGTGTCGAAGGTGGTCCAGGCCATGGGAACTAGGATTCGGGACTCAATTTTAAACGGCGTGTGGGCTACGCGGGTGCGTTCCCTCGTCGCCCAGTTCGGCCTCCAGCTTGCGGACAAGTTCGGCGCCGAGAATGTGCTCGACCATGTCGGCGTCGCGATCGACATGGCTGGGCGCGATGTCGGCGTGACGGATGAGATAAAGTTCCCACAGGCGGTGGTTGCGGGTGACGCGGACGGCTTCACCAAACCCGGATTCGGAGAGGTGGATCGTGTCCGCCGAAGAAGCCTCGATGTGGTCTTCTCCCCTGGCGCGGGCCAGGATTTTGCGGAACTGGCGAGGCGACCAGGAGCGGTGCGCGAGCATCGCCTGGCGAGAGACCGGGACGTTTTTTACCGGGTCTGTCTGGCGCTCGGCGAGTTCGTAGGCGGCGCGGAGGAGGTGCTGGCGACCGACCCGGCGTTTGAGGCGGGCCTGGTCGCGCCATCTCGGGATGACCCCGCGGGCGGTGCCGAAGAACATGCTGATGAGGAAGATGCTGGCGGCGACGATGACGATGATCGCGCCGGCAGGCATGTCGCTGAAAATGCCGCTGAACGAAGCGCCGAGCCAGCCGCTGAGCGCGCCGATCAACGCCGCAAAGAGCAGCATGAAATCGAGTCGGTTCGTCCAGAACCGAGCGGCGGTGGCGGGTATGATGAGGAACGCGATGATGAGGATCAGCCCGACGGCCTGCAAGCCGATGACGGTCACGCAGGTGACGAGGGCAAGCATCGCAACGTCGAGGAGAACCACCGGCCAGCCTTGCGCGGAGGCGTAGCCGTCGTCGAAGCAGATGAGGGTGAATTCCTTCTTAAAAAGGAGCGCCATGAGGCTGACGACCAGGGCGACTACGCCGATTAGGACCGCGTCCTGGAACACCATCGAGGCGGTCTTTCCGTAGATGAACGACTCGAGACCGGCCGCGTTCGCGCCCGGGATTTTCTGGACCATTCCGAGCACGGCGACGCCAAGGCCAAAGAAGACGCTGAGCACGAAGCCCATCGCCACGTCATCGCGCAGGCGGGTGGTGGAGCGGATTGCAAGCATCGTCAGAAGTCCGGCCGCTCCGGTAATCGTCGCGCCGAGGAGCAGGCCGGGCAGACTTTTCCCGGACATCCCCAGCGCGCTCATGGTCGCGAAGGCGAGGCCGATGCCGGGCAGGGTGGCGTGGGAAAGCACGTCGCCCATGAGTGAGCGTTTCCGCAGGAGCAGAAACGCGCCGACAATCCCAGAGGATACGCCGAGCAGCATGACGCTGATGACGACGACGCGGGTGTTGTGGTCCCGGAGAAGAAGGACGTTGAAGATGTCTTCGAGCATTGCAGTCTGGCAGCTAGACTGAAGCCAGAGTGACGGAGGCGGTGTCGAGCAGGTCGAGTCTGCCGCCGTAGGTCTTCTGGAGATTCTCGCGGGTGAAGACATCCCTGGTCGGCCCGGCCACGACGACGCGCATGTTTAGCAGCACGACCCAGTCGAAATACTTCGAGACGGTGGAGAGGTCGTGATGGACGACGATACAGGTTCTCCCGTCCGAGCGGAGTTCCTTGAGCAGCTCGACGATAGCCTGCTCGGTGGCGGCATCGACGGCGGCAAAGGGTTCGTCCATAAAGTAGAGGCTAGCGTTCTGGACCAGCGCGCGGGCGAGGAAGACGCGCTGCTGCTGGCCGCCGGAGAGCTGGCTGATCTGGCGATGCGCGTATTCTGTGATTCCCACCTGCTCCATGGCCGCGAGAGCGCTCTCCCGCTGCTTCTTTCCGACCCGCCGGATCCAGCCCAGATGGCGGTAGGTGCCCATGGCGACAACGTCGAGTGCGCTCACGGGGAAATCCCAATCCACGCTCTCGCGCTGCGGGACGTAGCCGACCAACTTTCGATTCTCGGTGTAAGGCTTGCCGTAAATGTGGATTCGCCCGGAGGTCTTCGGGATCAAATTCAGACAGGCTTTCAGGAGTGTGCTCTTGCCCGCGCCGTTCGGGCCGACGACCGCCACAAGGCTGCCATCGGGAATGTTCAGGTCGATATCCCAGATGACCGGCTTGCGGTGATAGGCAACAGTCAGATCGTGAATGGCGAGAGGGCAGCCGGCAGGGTGCTCGGAGCTCCCGTTGGACGAGACGGGCGGCGCGTCAAGGATGGTCGAAGTCGGTTGCATGTTTTTTTTATTCAGTCTGTCACCCAAACGGGGGAGGCACCCAGCGCATGATCAGCGCGTGATGCCTCTCCCGTTGGCAGGGTTCTGCTACTTGCTGAGTTTTCCATTGAGGCCCTTTTCAGGCGCTTCGCCGCCGAGGGCGCGGACGATGGTGGTGATGTTGTGATCAAGCATCCCAATGTAGGTGCCCTCGTAGGTCCCGGTTTTGCCCATTGCATCCGAGAAGAGCTCGCCGCCGATCTTCACATCGTGCCCTTTCGCCCTGGCCCCCTCGACCAGCGCCCGGACGTTCTTCTGGGAAACCGAGCTTTCCACGAAGACGGCGGGAATCTTATTATCGACGAGGAAGTTCACGAGATCGTTGATGTCCTTGAGACCGGCTTCGGACTCGGTGCTGACGCCTTGAATCCCGCGGACTTCCAGATCGTAGGCGCGCCCCATGTAATTGAAAGCGTCGTGAGCGGTGACGAGCACGCGGCGCTTCTTCGGAATGGTGGAGAACACCTTGATCCCGTAGTCGTCCAGCTTCTTCAGCTCAGCCATGTAGTCGGTCCCGCGCTTCTTGTAGGAGTCCGCGTTTGCGGGATCGGTTTTCACGAGCGCTTCGGTGATCACTTCGGTGGCCTTGCTCCAACCGCCCACGTGCATCCAGACGTGCGGGTCGTAGTGCTCCGCCTTGTCCATCATGACGTAGCTGGGGTCTTGGAGCAATCGCTCGGTCACTGCGACGACTGGTTTGCCGGCGGTCGCGACCCGCACGAGCACATCGCCCATTTTCCCCTCCAGATTCAGCCCGTTGTAGAACACGATGTCCGACGCTTGCAAGAGCTTCACATCGGAGGAGGTGGGTTTGTAGAGGTGAGGATCGACGCCCTCCCCGATGATGCCCGTGACTTGCGCCTTGTCTCCGGCGACGTTTTTCACGACATCGGCGATCATGGCGACCGTGGCTCCGGCCTTGTAGGGGTAATTGAGTTTTGCGACCTCGTTTTGCGCATCCGGTTTCTCGCAGGATGCGGTAAGCAGCGAGGCCGCGGCTGCAATCAAAGTGAACAGGAAGGACGATCTTTTCATGGGTTACAGGATGGATCTGATTTTCTTTGATCGGGTGTTGTTTGCTGTTTGTGGTTCCCCCTCTGGATTGCAAAGGCAGGGTGTCATCTTTGCCCAAGTATGTAGCAGTCGCTACATTACGAGGCCGAGGTTTGATTCGAAATTCAAATTTATCAAAGATAGAGTGGAGCCGGGCGGCCTCAGAAGCGGATGGACATCCCGGTGAAGGCGCCGAAGTCTTCCGCCGCTTCGTTCAGGCCCACGCGCGCCCCGACATCGAATTGCAGGTCATCCGTGACCGCGTAAGTGAAACCGCCGATTGCCGTGGCCCGGTAGTCGAACGCCGCAGAGCCGGTGACACCGGCGTATTCGACAAAGGCGCCCCATTTCTCCGTCAGGCTGAAGCCGAGCACCGCAGTGTGAACGAATTCCGCCTCGTAGCCGCGGCTCTCCTCGTCATAGACGAAGTCGGTCTCGAGCATCAGGCCGAGCCCGAGGCGCTCCGTCAGCTCGACGGAGAAAGGCAGAATCAGACCGCCTTCCACGTTGTCATTGCTCAGGTCCGAGCCGGTGGGGATTTTGATGAACGGAAAGAAAGCGAGCGCCGTACGGCCGCCGTCGTTGCCCCACAGATTGATCTTCAGGCGGACCTGAAGATCGCTGAAACCTTCGACCGTTTCGGTGCTATCGGTGGCGTGATCTTTGGTCCGCACCTCGGTGTAGGCATCGGAGACGAACTGAATGTCCACGTTGTTCAGGAGGCCGAGTTTCAGATTCATCGCGCCGTAGGTGAAGACCGCCTCTGTGACCCCGCCCTGTCTGGTCCGGCCAAAATCGAAGAAGCTGCTCTCGATCTGCACGTGGCCGGCATCGACCGTGATCGGGCTCTCGGTCGTGTCGGGCCGATCCGTGCTCATCTCCCGCATGAATTCACGCGGGGTGGGGTTGAAGAGATGGTATTGCCATTTATCCACTGGCGCCGAGGTCTTCTCCGAGGCGGTGCCTTCTCCGGGCGACCCGGCGTGGAGCGTGGCCAGCAACGCCGTGGCCGGCATCATCCGCAACATCCAACGCGTGGCGAGGCGGAGCCATTCGTGAGGGGTGGCATCCAGCCCTCGCCGGGAGCGAGAGGCGGCGGACTGGAGCGGAGGACGAAACCGCGGAGAGTTGCCGTCGGGCATGCGTCGGGGTGGCTGGGTCATGGCGGTGCCGTTTGGAGATATAGCTGCGACATGAAGCAGTGAATTCGCACTTAGGTCAAGGGATAAGATTGTAGCGTAGAATACATTTACTTTAGGTGTTGTCAAAACTCGATTTTTCGCTTTGCTCTATCCATTGTGACCCGCCCGTCTTCTGCTCCGAAAATATCGCGCAAGGCGCGCATGAATCACGCGACCGAAGCCCGTCGCCGCACCCGCGAACAGCATGCGCAGGAGACCGCCCAGGATTACGCGGAATTGATTGCCGAACTCATCGCGGAAACCGGCGAAGCCCGCGCCATCGACCTCGCCCACCGGCTCGGTGTCACCCACGTCACCGTTGGTCGCACCATCAAGCGCCTCCAGCGGGACGGCTTCGTCACCGCGCAGCCTTACCGCTCCATTTTCCTCACCGAGACAGGCCGCAAACTGGCCGAGGAGTCCCGGCGCCGGCACGAGGTGGTTTTCGACTTTCTCAGATCCTTCGGAATTCCCGAAAGCATCGCCCACTCCGATGCGGAAGGCATCGAGCACCACGTGAGCAAGCAAACGCTCGCCGCCTTCCGGAAACATCTCGACGGCGGGGGCACGAGCAGGCCGTCTCGCTAAGTCTTTCGCCGACGATAGAGATAAGAGCGCGGTCGGGACGTCCTCACCCGCCTTCTTGATCCGGGGGCGGCTTGTGAATAGGTGGGGTGGTGAATTGGGGGCAGGGCAACCCCGAAGCCTACGACTGAGAAGGGGCGGGAATCGTGGTCGGGTCCTGTAAATCGCGGCAAACAGGCTGGACAAGGAGTTTGAGCTGCGGGTAGAAAAAGGGATGGCGCTTCAAGCCCGGGTGAAACTGCCGCAGCGGTCTATCGTTTACCTCTGGCCGTCGCGGATGAGGGCTAAATTGGCTCGAGGCGCGATTTGTCATCTGCGGCGCGCGCTGAACCTGCCCGATCATGTTTAAGAAATTCCGCGACTGCTGCGAGCGCTTCTTGCGGATACCGGGCGATCCGGAGCCGCCGCCGGGCGACGAGGCGCGGACCCAGCGTTTCCGGGCCGCGCCAAACTATTACAAATATCTCCTCGGGGTCTGGCTGGTGAAGACCGCGGGGTTGTTGATCGTCCTGATCACGATGGAACTCGCGCCGCTCGTCGCCTTCTTCGAGATGCGGCACGAGAAGCTGCTCGGCCCTCTCATTCTCGGCCTGCCGCAGTTGATCATCCTGGTGGTTTTGCTCGGCCGGCTCTTTTCGCTCGCGCTTGTTAGGCTGGATTTCGAGAAGCGCTGGTATCTCGTGACCGATCGCAGCCTGCGCCTGCGCGAAGGCATTGTGCATGTGCGCGAAATGACGATTACCTTCGCCAACATCCAGAACATCTCGATCTCGCAGGGCCCGCTCCAGCGTCTCCTCGGGATCGCCGATCTGCGGGTCGATACCGCGGGTGGCTCGACTCCGTCGACCAAGGGTAAAAGCGGCAAAACTGAGGGCATGCACACGGCTTTTTTTCGCGGGGTCGACAACGCAAATGTGATTCGCGAACTGATCCAAAACCGGCTGCGCGAGTTGAAAGACTCCGGGCTGGGGGATCACGAGGAGCTGAAGACTCCGTTGGCGAGATCGGGCGACGATTTGCTCACTGCGCTTCGGGCGGTTGCGGCCGAAGCGAGCGCGCTGCGCCAGGCCGCGGCGTAAATGTGGGAGGGGCCTTTGTGCCCCGATCAGGGAAGACGCCGCAAACCATCGGGGCACAAAGGCCCCTCCCACATTCAACGCAACCAAAGCGCGACGGTCAGCCCCGCATAGGTGCCGACGGCGTTGCCTAACGAGCCAGCAAGAATTCCCGGCAGACGCAAGTCACCCCGTCCGATCGCGGTTGCGAGCACGCCCGCGGAAGTGGCGCCGCCAACGTTCGCATTGGAAGCGACCGCGATCAGCGCCCAATCCTGCCGGAACAAACCGCCGAGCCCGAAGAGGATGAGAGCATGAATCCCGACGATGATCGTGACCCAGGCGAGGAGGGTGAGGGCGACAGCGCCGTTGGCGATGAGCGCGCCGAGGTCGCAATAGGCGCCCACCACCGCGAGGAAAAGAAGGACGGTGAAATAGCCCATGACCGTGCCACCGCGCAGCCGCTGGATCGAGGGAATCTGCGCGAGGATGAGCGCGGCCGTCGTCAACGTCAGGACATAGGGAACCGCCGGGAGCCATCGGCTGACGAGTTGGGAAAGGAACAGGCTGCCCAGCCCGAGCGCGAGAAGGAGGGAGAGATCGGTCACGCGCAATGGTTCCTTCGCCTCGAGTTCGGGCGCGATGGTGGCCGCATTCGCCGCGTTGCTCCCGCCGCCGCGCGGCCAAAGACGCTGCAGCACTCGCGGCAAAAGCAGGGTCGCGACGATCCAGATCGTGGTGATGATGTTGTCGGCGGCGTTGATCGCGGCGAAGAGAGTCCCACTTTTGGTGACGCCGAATTGCAACGCGACCGCGTTGAGATTGACGCTCCCGCCGATGTAAGTGCCGGTGAACATCCCGGCGACCGCGTTCGCCTGGGCGACGCCGTGGTTTTGCGGAGCGAGGAGCAGGTAACCCACAAACGCGCCCGCCATCGTGCCAATCGCGCCGATCCCGAAAAGGATGAGCATCGGCAGGCCCGCTTTGCGCAGGTCCTTTAGCTTTACGTCGAGGAGGAGGAAAAAAATCGCGAGCGGCGCGATGTAGGTGAAGATGCCGTCGTAGAGCGCCGGGGCGTTGGTGGAGGACGGCAGCAGGCGCAGGTTCGCGAGCACCGCGGCGGCGAGAATCACAATCAAGGCCGACCCGAGGAAACTGAAAAATTTCCGGCGCGAAAGCCACTCCGCGAAAGCGATCAGGAGACAAAGAACCGCGGCAACATAAAGAGGCTCAAAGAGAATTGACATGGATGAACCGCGGGCGCGTTGCGCCTTGATCTCCGATTCGCCGTTTCCTGGCAAACAAAACTGTCGAATCTGCTTGTGATCGTTAGTCCCTCTTCACTAAACGAAGCGGGTGCTTTTCAATTCCCTCACCTTCATCGTTTTTTTTGCGGTCGTGCTCGGGCTGCATAATGCGCCCCTGCCCTGGCGCGGGAAAAAGATCATTTTGCTCGTCGCGAGCTACATTTTTTACGGAGCGTGGTCGCCGCCATTCGTGATCCTGCTCTGGATTTCGACCGTGCTTGATTGGTTCGTCGCTCGGCGTCTTGACCAAACCGAAGCGCCCGGCCGCCGGCGCCTGCTCCTCCTCATCTCGATGGTCGGCAATCTCGGGATGCTCGGCTATTTCAAGTACGGCGAATTCCTGATGGAGAACTTCGTGCAGGCGATGAGCCTGCTCGGGGTCATCTACCAACCGCCCAAGTGGGACATCGTGCTGCCCGTCGGCATCTCCTTCTACACCTTCCAGACGATGGCCTATTCGCTCGACGTCTACCTGCGCCGGGCCAAACCGGCGAAGTCGTTCCTCGACTTTGCTCTTTTCGTGACCTTCTTCCCCCAGCTCGTGGCCGGGCCGATTGTGCGTCCGCTCGATTTGATCCCGCAGTTCGCTACCCCGCGCACCGCCTCGGCCCGCCAGCTCGGCTGGGGCCTCATGCTCATGGTCCTGGGCCTCTTCCAAAAAATCGTGCTCGCCGATGGCCTGCTCGCGCCGGTCGCGGACAAGGTTTTTGCCGTGAAGGAAATGCTGCACCCGCTCGACGCCTGGTGCGGCACGCTCGCCTTCTCCGGGCAGATCTTTTTCGATTTTGCGGGTTACACGACGACGGCGATCGGGGCCGCGCTCGCCCTTGGCTTCTCGATTCCGGATAACTTTCGCGCGCCTTACGCCGCCATCGGCTTTTCCGACTTCTGGTGTCGCTGGCATATCTCGCTCTCCACCTGGCTGCGCGATTACCTTTACATCCCGTTAGGCGGGAACCGGCGCGGCCCGGCCCGGACCTATGTCAACCTCATGACCACCATGCTCCTCGGCGGGCTCTGGCACGGCGCCGCCTGGACCTTTGTCGTCTGGGGCGGGTTGCACGGACTTTATCTTTGTCTCGAGCGCATCCTCAAGCCGCGCCTCGGCCATCTCGCCTTCTGGCGCAGCATGGGCGGCAAGATCACACTCGCGCTCATCACTTATTTCCTGGTCAATCTCACCTGGGTTTTCTTTCGCGCGCAGGATTTTGCCACGGCCTGGCGCATGCTCTCGAGCATGCTGTTGCTCAATCGGGCCGGTGGCCCGGTCCTGACGACTTATTTTCTGGTCACGGCCCTCGGCACGATCGCCGCGATGCTGGTCGTGCACTGGCGGATGCGCCATCAAACCTTGCACGAAGAAGTGCAGCGCTGGCCGGCGCCGGTCCTCGGCCTGGCCTGGGGGGCGATGCTTTGGCTCATCGTAACGACGCAGGGAGGAGGAAATGCTTTCATCTACTTCCAGTTTTAAGCCGTCAGAGAATCCGCCGACCTATCAACGGGAGGTGCCGGCCGGCCGCCTCGGCCTGACTTGGGTCGCGGCTATCGCCTGTTTTCTCCTCGGTCTTCTTGCCTGGGAAATGAACTGGCGGGCCTATGGTTCCGTGCCCAGTTACCGAAATAGTGACGGCCTCTGGGCGATGCAACGCAGGCGCATCGACGCCGGCGAAGGCGACAAGACCGTCATCATCGGTTCCTCACGTCTCCTTTTCGATCTTCAGTTGCCGGTCTGGGAGCGTTCGTTCGGCGAGCGGCCGATTCAACTGGCGCTCGAAGGGACCGGACCTGTGCCCTTCCTCGAGGATCTGGCGAACGACCCGCACTTCACCGGGAAATTGCTTATGGGCGTTTCGCCCGTGCTCTATTTCATGGGATTCGACCGGCGCGTCGGAGCGCTCGATCTTCTCCAGCGCGAAACGCTCGCGCAGCGCGCCGGGCAATGGCTCTCGATGCACCTGGTCGAGCCGTTCTTCGCCTATTACGACGAGGACTTCGCGCTCATGACCGTGCTCAAGCGCCAGCCCTGGCCAGATCGCGCGGGCGCGCCCAGTCCGCCCGAGGTGCGAAAGCTGTCGATCCACGGCGCCGACCGCAACTTCCAGATGTGGAGCAAGGTGGAAAACGATCCGCAATACCAGGAGATGGCCCGGCGGACCTGGAGCCAGTTGATCAAGTGGCGGCGGAAGGGCGGCCCGCCGCCGGATCCAGCGAAACTGCGCGAGGAGCACATCCGACGCTCGGTCGCCGCGGTCGCCAAACTGCGCGCGCGCGGCGTGCCGGTGATCTTCGTCAGGCCGCCGAGCGCGGGCGAATGGCTCGCGGCGGAGGAGGGCGGCTTCCCGCGCGCGGAAACCTGGGATGTGCTCTTGCAGCGCACGGAGGCCGGCGGAATCCATTTTCAGGATTATCCCGAATTGCAGGGCCTGACTTTGCCGGAGTGGTCGCACCTTTCGCGCGCTGACGCGGAGAAATTCACGGAGAGGCTCTGCCGCATCCTGCAAAAGGAATTCGGCTGGGCGCTCTCGTCATCCGGGTCGTGAACGAAGCCCCGCCGAGCTTTCGCCCCTCCGACGCGCCGCCGGCCTACCAACGGCAGATTCCGGCGATCAAGTTGGGCCGCGCCTGGATGATCGCGGTTCCGCTTTTCCTCCTCGCGTTCCTTGCCTGGGAACTAAAATGGCGCGCGTGGGGTGCCCCACCAACCTATCGCAACAGCGATGGATCATGGGCCATGCTACGCCGTCGCGTCGATGCGGTGGAGGGCGACAGAACCGTTCTCCTTGGCGCGTCACGCGTCCTGTTCGACATCCAACTGCACGTTTGGGAACGAGCGATGGGGGAACGTCCTATTCAACTGGCGGTCGAGGGCACTACCCCGCTGCCGATGCTGGAAGATCTCGCCGAAGATGAGCGGTTTAACGGACGTCTGCTTGTCGGCGTGGCTCCGGACATCTTTTTCACCGGGTTCGGCTACCGCGAAAATGTTTTGTCGTATTACAAAAAGGAGACGCCCGCGCAACGCGCCGGCCAGTGGCTTTCGATGAAATTGATCGAGCCCTTCTTCGCCTTCTACGACGACGACTTCAAGCTCATGACCGTGCTGCGCCGGCAGCCGTGGATTCGACGCCAAGGCGTCGAAACTTTCATCGACGTGCGGAAGCTCAGCCTGCAGGGAGCCGACCGTGACACGACCATGTGGAGTAAGGTCGAAACCGATGCCGCCTATCGCGACCTTTGTCGCGAGGTCTGGGCGCAAAGCTTCGATACGCCGGTCCCGGGCATGGAGACGCCCGCCGATCGCGAACGCGTCGGCAATGCCCAGATCGACCGCGCGGCCGCCGCCACGGCGAAGCTCCGCCGGCGCGGCGTGGCAGTGATCTTCGTCCGCCCTCCTGCTGCCGACCGATATCTCGAATACGAAGAGCGCGATTTTCCGCGGGCCAAAACCTGGGACGCGCTCCTGGCAAAGACCGGCGTTCCCGGGATCCACTTCGAGGATTACCCCGAGCTGCAGGGATTGAACCTGCCGGAGTGGTCGCACCTTTCGCGCGCGGACGCGGAGAAATTCACCGAGCGGCTCTGCCGCATTTTGCAGCGCGAGCAAGGGTGGGCCGCGCGAACCTCACCCTAACGCCTCGTGCCGCACCTCCGCGCCACCCTCGGGCGCTAGAAAAGAAAGATCAACCGGGCTTCTCCCGCCTAACGAACAGCGGGGACGCCCTCGACCGGCGCCGCGGCTGTCGGCAGAGAGATAGTGAAGACCGATCCCACGCCGACGAGAAGTGCTGCCAAAGGCTTGTTCGGCGACAAATTCTCCGGCCGAGATCGGCGCGATCGTATCTTCCGAGCATTGCATGACGAGCGAAGGGACGCTCAACCGGGCGAAGTCGGCGCGATGATCGGAAAGGAACGTGACCTGGGCGAAACGCCGCGCCATTTTCGGATCCGTCGAGCAAAAGCCCTGCTCGAGCTCGGCGGTCAGCTCCGGGCGATCCGCATTTTTCATGATCGCGGGCGCGAGAAAGCTCGCCCAGCCGAGATAATTTTTATCCTTCATCTCGAGTAACCCTTCGATGTCGGGCCGGTCGAAACCGCCGACGTAGTTCGCGGACGGATCATTAATGTAAGAAGCCGACGGCCCTACGAGGGCGAGATGCGCAAAACGATCCGGCGCGCGGGCTCGTCGTGCGGTGGCATGGGTGAAGGCGGATTGCCGGAATCTTGTGCTGCCTGTTGCGCTGAGTGAAATCGTCTTTTTTGCCTTTTCGCCGCGGTCATAATTGGAAGTTGACCGTTCACTGGCTGATACTCCACGGATGGAAGGCCGCCACGTCACCTTGATCAATTTCCGCGCCGCGTTTGTCCTCCTCCTCGTCCTCACCGTCACGGTGCTTTTCCTCGCGGTCGTCTGGCCGTTCCTCAAACCACTCCTCCTCGGCGCGTTGCTCGCCGGCTTGTTCCACCCGTTTTACCGCTGGATGGTGCGGCAGATGCGCGGACGAGAGTCGCTCGCCGCCGCGCTTACGCTCATTCTCCTCTTTTTCCTCGTGGCGGGGCCGATCAGCGCATTTATCGGGGTGGTCGTGCAACAGGCGATCGGGATCAGTAACGACGCGATCCCGTGGGTGAAAGAGCATCTGGGCTCGGCCACCGCATTCAACGCCCACGACTGGCTGGTGCAGCGCTTTCCATCGCTCGCGGCCTACGTTCCGCAGCAGGAACAGATGATGGATGGCGCCGCCAAGGTCGCGAAAGCGACCGGGGCGTTTCTGGTCGCCGGCGCAACCCAGATCACCGCCGGCACCGCGACCTTTCTTCTCAACCTCTTCGTCCTGCTTTACGCGATGTTTTTCTTCATGCGCGATGGACGCGACATCCTGGAAAAAATTTTCTATTACATCCCGCTCGATCACGAAGACGAGGTGCGGCTGCTGGAAAGGCTCACTTCGGTCACCCGCGCGACGATCAAGGGCACGCTCGTCATCGGGATCATTCAGGGCGCGCTCGCCGGGCTCGGTTTTTGGGCGGCGGGGCTCGATGGCGCCGCCTTCTGGGGCACGGTCATGGCCGTGCTCTCGGTCGTGCCGGGGATCGGCGCGGCTCTCGTCTGGGTGCCGGCGGTGATCTATCTTTTCATCGTCGGGAAAACCCTCTCTGCGCTCTTGCTCCTCGCCTGGTGCGCCGCGATCGTCGGCACGGTCGATAACATCCTGCGCCCGCGCCTCGTCGGGAAGGACGCGAAAATGCCCGATCTGCTGATTCTCGTCGGAACGTTAGGCGGATTGTTTCTTTTCGGGCCGATCGGGTTTATCATAGGGCCGCTGGTTTGCGGCTTGTTTCTTACCGTCTGGGACATTTACGGGACGACTTTCAAGGAGATTCTGCCGCCGGTGCGGAGTCTCAGTTCCGGCAAATTGAAAAAGCCCGCGGCGAACCTGGAGCGGCGCGCCTAGCACGAGACCAACGTCAGAAGATGAACATTTCAATGTCGCAAATCGACTTTATCGGGATCGGCGCGCCGAAGTGCGGCACGACCTGGCTCTCCGCTCAACTCGACGCTCATCCCCAGATCATGTTTGCGCCCGACAAGGAGGTTTATTACTTCGCCGACACGGTCCTGCGGCGGATCGCCGGCAAGGAGCTGCGCTGCTTTGAGCGCGGGGAGAGTTGGTATCACGAGCAATTCCCGGCCGTCCCCGGCGCGCTTTCCGTGCGCGGGGAATTTTGTCCCTCCTATCTCTACTCGGAAGAAGCCGCCGAACGGATCGCCGCCTACCGGCCGGACATCAAGCTGCTCCTCTGCCTGCGCCCGCCAGTGGAGATGATTTACTCCTGGTATTGGTACAACCGGAACGCGGTCGTGGCGACGTTGCCGGAAACCTTTGCCGAGATGATGCAAGACTCGTTTCTGCGCGATATCGGGTGCTACGCGCGCCATCTCCAGCCGTATCTCGACCGCTTCCCGGCGGAGAATTTTCTCGTTGTGCAGTTCGACGCCATCCGGCGCGAGCCCGACCGCGTCCGCCAGAAGGTGTATGAATTTCTGAACGTGGCGACGGATTTCAAACCGCAGCTCGACGCGGGCAAGAACGAAGCGCGCGCGCCGCGTTTTCCGCTCCTGCAATCCTTCGCGCAGAGTCTCTACAAAGGAGTCTCCGCTCTGCCGGGCGTAGGCACGATCCTGAAGTCGCCCGTCGTCGCCAGGGCGCTGCAAAGCACCTATCACCGCTTCAACAGCAAGGCCCAGAAATACGCACTGCTCACCACGGAAGAGCAGCGCAAATGGGAAGCCTACTACGCGGCGGATCAGGCGGAACTTTCGGGCCTGCTGCAAAGTCTTCGGGTCGTCGACTGAAGGTCAGTCTGGATTTAGCGCGTTCGTTAGGCAGAACCGGGAAGGATCGCGCCGGCAGATTTCAGAGATAATGGAACGCGCACGCAGTTTGGAGGGCGCGGTCCAGACACCTGCGCAGTGCTTCCTGATCGTCACGCTTGGCGCAATCGATTGCCGCCCGACAGTCCGCCATCACTTCATCCGCCAATGGATACTGACCTTCCGCGAACAGGCCGCGCATCTGGTCGATTGCCTTCGGAAGGCTCCCTTGTTCCGAAGCGGCGGCGATCAGCGGCCAGAGAGCGATCCAATCGATGCTGAGTGGATCTTCCATTCCATGCCAAAGTGCGAGCGCTTCCTCGCCAAATTTTTCCACGTCGTGCGACCGAGCTTCCTTCCATGCGACCCAGCCGAGGTTGGCTTTCGCCATCGCGATGTATTCCACCATTCGCAGCTTCGACGCGAGAGCGAGCGTCTGCTCCGCATCCGTCCGCGCGCCAGTCACTTCGTTTAGGCGGCGATGACCCAGCGCGCGATAGTTTAGGCACCGCGCCTGCCTGACCAAGTCGCCCACGCGTTCCGCCAGTTCGAGCCCTGCGGAACAGCAATCGACCGATTCAGCAAACGCGCCGGACCAAAGTTGAACGAGCCCGAAGACGAAAACTGCATGACATTTGTCGGTAGGGTCGGTAACGGCGCCGCTGGCCTCGACGGCGCGTCTTCCCAGTTCGACACATTCGCGCGAAGGGCGAAAGCGCGATCCCATCAGGAGAGAGAGAGACAGCAGCATGAGAAATTTACTCCGCTGCGTCGGCGTCCCGTGCTCCCCAATGG
>MWWA01000211.1_pt1 | contig 17027 bp, 17 predicted proteins | sample 1047341 | NCBI WGS metagenome assembly MWWA01 (sample SAMN06349978, study PRJNA376086) | soil metagenome | isolation source: MS5-1 sample Antarctic (ecotone) soil | place: Antarctica | collected 2015-01-13
GATCCCCTACTTTCCTTTCACCATTCTTGAGAAAAGCAACAACGGAAGGAGTCGTACGCCTGCCCTCGTCATTAGCAATTACAACCGGTTCGTTACCTTCCATAACTGCTACGCAACTGTTGGTAGTGCCAAGATCTATACCTATAATTTTCGCCATATCTGTAATTATTTAAAATATTGTTTGCATAGGAATGACAAGGTTTATGCCAATGACATTCCTATGTAAAATTGGCAGACTTTATATTTAGCTGTTTTAAAGCTTTTAGATTTGTTCTTCCGATAGAGGAGCAATAGTTCCTTTTACTTTAAAACTGAAATGCTTTTGAGATAAATAACTGAACGTAACTATGAAAGCTGTGGCAAACATCCGGGCAACGGTTGGATAAAATTGAAAATATTCCACCAGAGTTTTTAATAACACATAATTCAAAAACAAATTGATGGCCACTATCAGCATATAACGGAACAATTGAATCCTTCCGCGTAATGCGGAGGCCTGAAACACAATATATTTTGACAGTAAAAAACCGGTAGGGAAACTAATGCAGAACGCAATCAATAAAGCTGCAACGTGAGGTTTGAACACTATAAATCCCAGGTCAAGATTTTGTTTATGTAAAATGAAATTATAAGTAATAAAATAAATAAACAGGTCAAGTATTATATTGCTGCTTCCACACACTGCATATCTGAAAGTTTGCAGAGGCATAAACTTCCTGAATAATGGATAAAAAAAATCTATAAAATCAGTAATTTTCTTTCGCATGCAGTGTTAAAAAAAATTCCCAATCAATACCTGACCGGGAATATAAAATATTCTACGATGATCCAGATTACTTTAAGACATATCTGAGGCCAATACCCAATGTCACGTTTGATCCCGTATTGGGCGCCAGGTAAAAGAATGGATCAAAGCCCAGGCTGACATCTATAGGAGCGCCGGTAAATTTGTAATCTAACCCCAGCGTAAGCCTCAGTGCGAAACTAGTTTCATCACCAAAGCCAAGCAGGCCCCCACCACCGGCAAAATATTGCAGGCCTTCTACCCCTGCAACCGGTGCCTGGTATTCATATAATCCTTCCAGGCCGACACTTCTATGAAAAAAAAGTAATGAACCTTCCAGGGCAGTATGTGCTGCGGTAGAATGCCTGATATTGATGCCACCGATAGAACCATCACCACTATAAAATTTAGCACCTACGGCGGTTGTATATTCCTGTGCAAGGGAAGCAGCTCCAAAACACAGGATGCTTACGATCAACGATGTTATTTTTTTCATTGAGTAGAAATTAAATGGGTTTTTAGTTAAACAAAAATATCAATTATACAATTCCACGTGTAAATTTTTTATTCGCTCATCTGTCAGGTATTCATCATAAGTACATAACCTGTCGATGATACCATTTGGAGTAAGTTCAATAATCCTGTTAGCGACAGTTTCCATGAATTGGTGATCATGCGTCGTTAACAGCACAATGCCGGGGAAAGTGACCATGCCATCGTTAAAAGCAGTGATGCTCTCAAGATCAAGGTGGTTGGTAGGTTCATCTAACACCACCACGTTGGGATTTTGTAGCATCATCCTACTGATCATGCATCTTACTTTTTCTCCACCGCTCAGTACGGAAGTTTTCTTTTTGATCTCATCTCCACTGAATAACATTTTACCCAGAAAGCCCCTCAGGAAATCTTCATCTACATCGGTATAGTGATCCGGCACAAATTGTCTTAGCCAATCCATAAGGGTCAGATCTTCAGTAAAAAATTCTGAATTATCGTTTGGCAAATAGGCCGAAGTAATCGTGGTTCCCCATTCAAAGGTTCCATCGTCAGGCTTCATCCTATTATTGATGATCTCAAAAAAAGCCGTGAGCGACGCAGGATCCTTACTTACGAAACCAATCTTTTGGCCTTTTACAATATCAAATGATACATTACGGAAAAGTGTGCGGCCATCCATTTTTTTAGCAAGCTTCTCCACCATCAATATCTGGTTACCGGGTTCTCTTTCAGGTTTGAAAATGATACCGGGATATTTCCTATTGCTGGGAGTAATGTCTTCGAACACTAACTTATCAAGCGCTTTTTTCCGTGAAGTTGCCTGGCGGCTTTTGGACGCATTGGCACTGAAACGGGCAATGAATTCAAGAAGGTCTTTTTTCTTTTCTTCCGTCTTCTTGTTCTTGTCGGTAGCCTGTCTCGCCGCAAGTTGGCTACTCTCGTACCAGAAGGTATAATTACCAGTGTATATCTTAATCTTTTGTTTGTCCACATCGGCTACATGGGTACACACAGCATCGAGAAAGTGGCGGTCGTGGCTGACTACCAGGACAATGTTTTCATAATCGGCCAGGAAATTTTCCAGCCAAGAAATGGTTTCTATATCAAGATTATTTGTCGGCTCGTCTAATAACAATATGTCAGGATTACCGAAAAGGGCTTGTGCCAATAGCACTCTTACCTTAATATTGGCGGCTATATCTTCCATTAATACCTGGTGAAACTCAGTTTCTACCCCCAGTTCGTTCAACAAAGTGGCTGCATCACTTTCGGCAGTGTAGCCCCCCATTTCGCCGAATTCGGCTTCCAGTTCACCCGCTTTCATACCATCAGCTTCGCTAAAATCATCTTTCATGTAAATAGCATCCTTTTCATTCATGACATCCCACATTCTTTTATGACCCATCATCACGGTATGCAATACACTTATCTCATCAAACTGAAACTGATCCTGCCGGAGTACCGCCATCCTTTCTCCGGGAGTAATAGATACCGATCCCTTATTGGGCTCTATTTCATTGCTGATTATTTTGAGAAAAGTTGATTTTCCTGCACCATTGGCTCCGATGATGCCATAGCAGTTTCCTTTGACAAAATTGAGATTTACCTCGTCAAATAAAACTCTTTTACCAAAAGCTAATGTTAGATTATTTACGCTGATCATCCTGCACCTTTTTTTAAAGAGGCGCAAAAGTAAGCATATTCCCGGTGTTGTCAGTGATCAGTTATCAGTATATCCGTAAAATCCGAGTAATCCGTGGCAAAAATAATTCGTGTAATTCGTGCTCAAAATTCGTGTTCCTTTTCAATTCGTGTCACAGCCTTCCATATTTCTTATAATATGAGATCAGCATACCCGTAACTGCCCCATAGGTCTTCATTCCCTGCGGCTGGCTGTTCGCCTGCAGATATTTTCCATATAGCCAGGTGATTGCAGGTTCTATAAAAGTTTTATGTGCAAGATTAAATTCCCGCCATTCTTCCAGGTCTTTTTTTACAGCAGGATGCAGGTTCTTAACTTCCTTTCTCGCCAAAGAAGAGTCATTTAGAAAGAGTTGCCTGTTGGCATACGTAAACAGATCCAGGTAGGCCGAATACCGAAAAGCGGTGTCAGAGGAATTTGCTGCGGCAAGAAAAGCTACAAAATTTGCTTCATTTTCCTTTGCAAAACCGAGCTGATGAGCCATTTCGTGTAATGTGATATAGGGCAGTAAAAACCCCGGCACGGTCCTGTTTATCTGTGCTTCGCCGGTTAACGGATTATAATAACCGGTAAAGCCAAGATAGTTGCCGAATTTTCCAAACAGGGAAGATTTCAGTGATGGTGTGCTATAGTTAAGAAAAGGGTACGCTGCGGCTGCCTGCTGATAACAATTACTGGCACGCGAGTAAATATCCTCCCCGGATAGTACCTGGCCGGAACGACTAAGCAAAGCAATTTTAGATTCATTCACTTTACTAAGAAGGACCTGGTGGAGTTGCAAAAGGGTAGACTTTTCATATTGTACCGGCTGAAGATTCATTGATGTAGCTACCGGCAAGCGATCATAATTCAATCCCCATAATATATTTGCTGCTATGTAAAAGATCAAGGTGATCAATGCCAGCCTGAGCAGCCGGCGCTGAAATTTCAGGAAGCTTCTTTTCCCTTTTAATAATAACAATAGATGCTTAATAGAAATGTAGATCAACCAGCAAGCCAGGAAAATATAGAAAATGTCGCCGAGGCTAAACGGGAGCCAGCCAAAGATTTGACGTTGCAGTCTTGAAGTAAACTGATAAATTCCATTACTGTAATGTTCTTCTATAGAATGACTGCTTAGCGAAAAAATCTTAATGCCTACAGCAATCACGATCAGTACAATCCAGGTAAGCGCTTTTCTTTTCTTAATATCAATATTCATAGCCTCTCTTACTTACCGATTCAATTCAAATTTTCATATGGTGACCGAAGATAAATGAAACTCACCGGGACATCTACATACCCCAGGTAAAATAGAATTCGAGTAGATTATCGGGCAAATTTATCATGTATTTCCCTTACCTTTGCCACCCTTAAAATTCAATCATGGGAAACAGGCGTGAGTTTGAGATTGCATTCGTAGGGTTAAAACCTGGTGTTCATGAATATAATTATCAGGTAGATAATAAGTTCTTTGCAAATTATACCCAGGCCGATTTTTCCGATTGTGAAGCAGTGATAAAGCTGAAACTGGAAAAAAATACCAATTTCATGTTGCTGAAATTTGAGATCGGAGGTACGGTAAATGTGACTTGCGACAGGTGTGGAAATTTGCTGCCAATGGATCTCTGGGACGAATTTAATATGGTAGTGAAGCAGGTAGATAACCCTGCAGAGATGAATGATAATGAAGCAGACCCCGACATATTTTATATCTCTATCACTGAAAGTCATTTGCATGTTGCTGATTGGATATATGAATTTGTAGCACTGAGCATCCCAATGCAACGTATGTGTAATGAAAGTGAAATTGGTGGCCCGCAGTGTAACGCCGAGGTTCTTTCGATGTTGAAAAAAATGGAATTACGAACAAGCAATCATCATCCATTACAAGCCGGCCTTGAAAAATTAAAAAAGAAAACTAAATAAACAATTTATAAATTTTTAGAATATGCCTAATCCGAAACGCAGACATAGCCAGCAGAGAAGCGCAAAAAGAAGGACGCATTACAAAGCCGATGCTCCTACTCTAAGTGTTGACAGAACTACCGGCGAACTACATGTACGCCACCGGGCTCATGTGAGTGAAGGGAAATTGTATTACAAAGGAAAAGTAGTAGCTGAAAAAGCGCCACTGAAAGCCTGACGATATCTTTCAAATTTATTGATCCAAAAGCACACTTCTAAAGAGAGTGGGTTTTTGGATTTTTTTATTTTCCATATTTACACTTCCTTTCCCCGGATGCACAATAGTCAAAATAGTTTATCTTAAATTTTTATAAGATTAGATATTACAGAAGTAAAGCATTTCTATGAACATTGCATTAGATATGATGGGAGGTGACTTTGCACCTCTCGAAGCCCTCAATGGCGTAGAATTGTATTTATCTAAACACCAGGCCGGGCATCATATACAGATGATCGGTGACCAGGAAAAATTAGATAAGTTAGTAGAAGATAAAAATTTTGAATCACCCAACGCCAGTATAATTCCCTCCACCCAGGTAATAGAGATGCATGAACATCCTACCAAAGCTTTACGGGAAAAACAACAGTCTTCCATCGCAATTGGTTTTCATTTGCTGGCTACGGGAAAGACAGATGCATTTATAAGCGCTGGAAATACAGGCGCTATGATGGTAGGCGCGCTTTATAGCATTAAAGCCATAGAAGGTGTTGCCCGTCCAACGATTGGTGCATATTTACCAAGAGAAAATGGCGAATTGGCACTCCTTGTTGATGTTGGGCTCAATGCAGATTGCAAGCCGGATAATTTGCTCCAATTCGGAATCCTCGGTTCCTTATTCGCAAAGCACATTTTAAAATTTGAAAATCCCCGTGTTGGCCTTATCAACCTGGGAGCAGAAGAGGGCAAGGGAGACATCCTTACCCAATCTGCTTATAAATTATTGAAGGAAAATTCGCAGATTAATTTTGCGGGAAATGTAGAAGGTCGCGACTTGCTTACAGACAAAGCAGATGTCTTTGTATGTGATGGATTTACGGGAAATGTTTTGCTGAAATTTGCCGAATCAATATATGATATTGTGGTCAAGCGCAATATTCATGACACCTATTTTGACCGTTTTAATTTCGAAATGTATGGCGGCGTACCCGTCCTGGGAGTGAATAAACCTGTTATCATAGGTCATGGTATTTCTCATGCTCACGCATTTGCGAATATGATAGACATGGCTATAAGAATGGAAGAAGCAGATCTGACCGGCAAGATCCGGTCGAGTTTCACCAGTTAGCAATTCTAATTGAATTTTTATACAATTTTACCCGCTAATAAATAAACCAATTACCTTCCCTTTCCAAATAAGAGGAAGTATTCATTTGCGTTGAATACAAGTTTTCATTAAAGTAAGACTATTTTATTGGCGATTGATTTTGACTGCCTTCGCTTAACACTTATTTTTGCAACGTTTAAGAAAAAAAAATAAATGCAACTATCATCTTTACTTTCCCGGTTCAGCGAACCGGAAACATTAAAAATGGCTAAGCTTGGCCGTGAGCTTAGAGCCAAAGGAATTGACGTGATAGACCTTAGTGTAGGAGAGCCGGATTTTAACACGCCTGACCATATTAAAGAAGCAGCAAAAAAAGCGATTGATGACAACTGGAGCCATTATACTCCGGTGCCCGGCTACCCTGAGCTTAGGGAAGCCATTTGCCGCAAATTGAAAAGAGATAACGGACTGGAATATAAGCCTCAGCAGATAGTGGTGAGCACCGGAGCAAAACAAAGCCTGGCAAATGTGGTAATGTGTACTGTAGATGATGATGATGAAGTGATCATCCCTACACCTTATTGGGTTACTTACTCCGAAATAGTGAGGCTGGCCAGGGGTAAAGTTGTTTTTATTCATACTACGCCTGCGGCTAATTTTAAAATTACCGCTGAACAATTAGAAGCTGCAATTACTCCAAAAACTAAACTCTTTATTTTCTCATCGCCTTCCAACCCTACCGGTGCCGTATATACGAAAGAGGAACTGGAATCGCTGGCAAGAGTGTTTGCAAAACATCCCGGCATTTTCATCATCAGTGATGAAATTTACGAGTACATTAATTACTCACATGATGATGGTGGCGGTCACCAGAGCATTGCTCAATTTGAAGAAATTAAAGACCAGGTGATAATATTGAATGGCTTAAGCAAAGGATTTGCCATGACGGGTTGGAGGCTCGGGTATATCGCTGCCAACGAATTAATAACAAAAGCCTGTGAGAAGCTACAGGGACAATTTACCAGCGGCACAAATTCTATTGCTCAGCGTGCTGCCATTACAGCTTTGGATGCACCACTGGATCCAACCAGGGAAATGGTAAAAAGATTCAAGCAGCGGAAAGAAAGAGTGAACGAGTTAATGGCAGAATTACCGGACATTACCTGCACCGATCCCGCAGGCGCGTTTTATGTTTTTCCTGAAGTAAAATCATATTTTGGTAAAAAATTTGGTGATCAAATTATCAATAACGCAAGCGACCTCTGTATGTATCTATTAAATGATGCACATGTGTCAACGGTCACCGGCGACGCTTTTGGCGAGCCTGACTGCATCAGGATTTCCTTTGCCAACAGCATGGATAAAATTGAAGAAGGATTTAAAAGAATTAAGAAAGGCTTATCTATGCTAAAGTGATCAGGAAGGATTCGCAGACAAGAGCAGAAATTTTTCATGGAGGCTAAGCACTTGCGGCAGCATCATTTTCTCTTCGTCATTTACAATAACGTAGTCACATAAATGAAGTTTTTCGCCATCCTTCATTTGATTACTTTCCCTCGCCAACACCTTTTCAAGAGAAATATTATCACGCTCCATCACCCTGCTTCTTCTCAGATCTTTAGGCGAATCCACACCTATTACATAATCAAGATATTTATCCGAACTGCTTTCAAAAATCAAAGCCGCTTCCTTCACTATGTAGGGTGCCCTCTGTGTGAGCATCCATTCATTAGCATGGCTAATCGTGATGGGATGCACCAATGCATTAAGAATATTTAGCTGCGCCGGATCATTGAAAACTGTGTTTGCCAGGTATTCGCGGTTCAGGACAGTATCTGTATAAGCCTGGTCACCAAATTGAGAGATGATAGAAGTCCTGAGCCCTTCATGACTATTCATCAGTTTCTTTGCCTCAGCATCAGCATAGTAAACGGGAATACCAAGGACTTCAAAAATTTTTGCGACCGTGCTTTTTCCACTACCGATACTACCGGTTAGGCCAACCTTTAGCATGTTTTTTAATAAAGGTAAATGAACCCCGGACATTAAGCAGATCAGCTTTATGCTTATAATAATTTATTTTATCGGGGCCGGGGTTTTATTGAGGTTGGCCGTCCATTCCATACTGATGGCGCTCCTTTCCAGACGGATGTAGCTGCCAGGATTTATTTCCAGCATGATCGTACCGTCTTCGTTTACTTTATTTACTGTGCCGTGAATACCGGCAATGGTGACTACCTTATCGCCTTTTTGCAGGTTAGCAATAAATTGTTTCTGCTGTTTTGCCTTCTTAGCCTGCGGGCGGATCATAAAGAACCAAAACACCAGGATCATTAAAGCAAGAAATACAAACTGGAAACCCCCACCTCCTCCGCTTCCCTGGCCCAACATCAGAAACACCATAGCTAGATTCATACGTAGATTTTATTAATGTAAAATGAAAAAAATTATTTAGATGAAGACTCCACCTCTCCTACCAGTTGCAGGACGGGAAATGAAGGTTTTGCATTCGACGTGACAGTAATTTCTTTGTGCACCTGTCCCACCCTGCCTTTGCTATTGAATACAACTTTTAAAAAACCCGTCTCACCGGGCTTTACGGGCTCTTCGGGTTTTTCCGGCACTGTGCAGCCACAACTTGCAATCGCATTAGCAATGATCAGCGGCTTGGCACCCGTATTGCGAAAACGGTAGCTGTATTCAACCATTTCGCCATCACTTATTTTGCCAAAATTGAAAATAGAATCAATTAATTGTACTGAAGTAGAGTCATTAGTATTTACGTTTGCTATTGATGTATTTACGTCAGGCTTGTCTTTTGTATTCCTGATATCACATGAAGCAATACAGCTCAAAAAACCAATAACAATTACCACATTTTTCATGCTTTCTCAATTTTTGCGAAGGTATCACAAAACGCTGTTTTTAAAATTCTTCTTGTGTATTTTATTTTGTGCCACAAGGTCGCGGTGAATGCTGTCTAAAATACCATTTACAAATGGTCCGCTTTGCTCGGTACTATATTCCTTACCCAGGTCAATATATTCATTAATCGTTACCCGTGGTGGAATAGTTTCAAAATAGAGAAATTCGCAGACGCCCATCTCCATCAGTATCATATCAAGTGAGGCAATTCTTTCAGCATCCCAGTTTTTTAATTTTGGCTTTATCAAACTCAGGCAAACCTGTTTTTTCTCTATCACACTTTCCAATAGTGCCGTTGCAAACTCTTTTTTTTCATCTCCTACTATAGCGGTAAAGTCAAAAGATGAAGGCTTATGCAAGATGGTATTCATCAACACGATCATCATATCTGCGTCATCCTGCCAGTGGATAAATTTCTCTTCTACCTCATTTACAAAACGCTCATCAGGCAGCATGACAACATTGAAAATAAATTCAAGAATTTTTCTTTCTGCGAGGCGGTCTCTCTGTTGTTGCGAAATATAATGCGAGTATTCGGGTCGTTCTACGAGAGAATAATAACATTTCCTCACAATATCAACATCTATAAGATACTGCGTCTTGAATTTCTTTGCGACTTCCTGAAAAGATTCGCTTGATAATATTTCCCTGAGAATTTCATTATCAGATATTTTTCTGCTTACATTAAGATCGCGCTGAGAAGGCAAATGTTTTTGTGATTTTTGCGTGGCATCCTTTTCCGCAAACAATGCAATTTCCGTAAGGAATTGAACGAGATATGCAAATAATTCAGCGGAATTTTGCAGGTTGTTATCCAGCATTTTTAATGCTTCCTGTACCGGCATCTCCTTATTTGCAGAGTACATACTGTAAAGCGTCTGCATTACTTTCACCCGGATTATCCTTCTGCTCAACATATTGATAAGAACTATTTTGAAGGCGGCAAAGATAATGGTAAATCCCTTGCGAATCTCTATACAATAACGACCTGCGATTTCAAAACGACAGCAAATTATTTACTCATCCTTGCCTTATCTATCGCATCCAGCAGTCCGTTTTGGTAAAGATCTCCGCGAAGTTGCCAAAACATAATGCCACCTAAACCACGCTCAATTACATATTCAGTTTTTTCTTTTACAGAACGCTCATCATCATAGGTAATAAAAAGTTTTTTCTGAGAATTGTACGCATAAGGCGCATGTGCTGTTTTATCCCAATAACGGACAAAACCACTGTCCTGCGAAACTACCTTGTCGAATTGATTTCGCTGAACGCCTCTTATAAATTTGCCCTGTTGATATAAACCATTCAGTGAATCCTGTACGTTTTCCCACATTCGTCCATAAAAGGCTGCGCCTATTACAATCTTATTTTTATCAACACCCACATTGATCAGGGCATTAATCGCCTGGTCTGCAGATCTCTCCTGCCTAACAGTAGAATACAGCGGCGTATGATGCCCTGTCACTTTTGAGTTTCCGCCTACGAGGTCATATGACATCAGGTTCACACGATCCATTAATTTCATAACTGGTTTCCATTCGATGGAGGAATCAATAAATTTTTGAAAGCCTCCGGCGGCAAAACTCAATTCATTTTTCCATCCCAGTGTGTTTCTAAGTTCTTCAACAAGAGCTGTAAAATTTGGTTTGTCTTCCGGTTTAAACTCATGACCGGGATAACCACTAATACCAGGATATTCCCAATCGAGGTCTAAGCCATCCGTATGGAAATAATCATTGAGTTCTTTCACCGACGTTGCAAATTCTTTTCTTGCATTTTTCGTTGAAAATACATCCGAGCAGGTTTTGCAACCTCCCCATCCACCGAGGGAGAGCATTACTTTTAAATGGGGATTCCGCTTTTTAAAACTTACTAATTTTTTTATCATCGCGGAATCTTTGGCATCATCCACGGACAGTTTATTATCTTTTAAATGACAAAAACTGTAGATGATATGGGTCAGTTTTTCAATAGCAAAACTATCAGCAGCATCATCTCCCGTATAATAAGCAATCACGGAAATATCTTTTTGCTGTGCTTCTGTATTGAAAGTGATTACAATAATTGCAATCAATAAAAAAGGCAAACGTTTCATATTTCGAGAGTTAGTATTTATTTGATTATTTTTCTTAAAATTCCCGGATGCTTCTCAGCAACATGCAGATACGCTATTAACAGATCAGTTACCGTCTTTCGATAATAAAAAGAATGAAATGACCGGTTATTTATTAGCATATTGTTTATCAGTAATTTTTTTTATCAGGGATATTAAATGCTCTACCGTCCATTTGCCCACATCATCTCCCACCTGAATCCCGTAATCTATTGCATCGCGATAATGGATGCCACCATACAATCTTGAAATAGCTGCTTCCCGGGAGGCATCAAGAAAAGATGAAAATTTTCTAACGGGTAAACTAAATTCCACTTCCGTATCATCAGCGAAGGAAAAATTTGAACCAAATATTCCGGTGAGAATGACGGCAGCCGTTGTAGAAGTAACACTATGACCTGACACATACTCAGGAAAAGGAGGGGTCTGTAGTAACGGGTGCCATTCGGGATCAATTAACCTGTTGATGGCAGTTTCGGGCCTCACCCTGTTGCTCCGGTATTTTTCGTCCCAGCAGGCAATATTGGCATCCGCTATACCAATGCTGACAATAGCATGTACCAAAACGGTATTTTCAAGATCCAGCTTTTTATCCTGACAGGCAATTCCTGTGATGCCTATCCAATGGCCGGCTGGAGATATTTTTTTGAGTCCAAATTCAACATGTCCTATTTGCTGGACAGCAAACGGATTACAATCCCAAAACATGGCAATGGCCTGTTCTTCGGGTTCCTGCCTGTTTTGCAGATTATATACTTCCCTGAGTTGCTGATAAAAAGATGAATTGGAAGAAGTATCATAGGCAGCCGGGGCCCCGGGTTTAAACTGGTCAGCCGATTTTAAAACAAACGGCCTGAGCGTGTGCCAGTAAGGCTCTACAGGCGCAATAAATGTGGGAGGTGTGGGTTGCCACCATGCATCACCGTTAGTAGGAGTATAACGCGGCATATTAGTGAGCCTCGTGAATCCATCTTGCCGGGAATAAGAAAGAATTTGCCTGACCACCTGGTTTACAATATCATCAATCCTTTTTCTCCCGTTACTATTTCCTTCGCTTTTGATTGCTGCTAATAATGAATCACACTCTTTCCGCAACAGGTATCCTGAAGGAAGCAACGCCTCACCCATTCTCAATACAGTAAGATTCACTGCCTGCGGAATATCATGCGGCCGGAGGTTGCCAGTCACGGAGATTCCATCATAATCCTTTATCCGCCCGGCAAATGATAGTTTTTTATTTTTCTTCTGATCGGCTATCAATTCCTGGGCTGCAAGATTAATGTAAGCATAATAGCGGCTGGCTGCTACCGGAGAGGTCACATCATTTATCATCACATCCGTCACTTTCTTCAGTGTTTTTACATAATCCACCCCTGGAGGTTTATGCAGGTGTGGACCGGCAACATCCGTAGAAACAAAACCACCCAAAAAAAGCAGTAAAATGATTGTTTGTTTCATTCTAATATTTTAATTCAATTATAGCAGCATTATTGATAGCCGCGAGCAGTATATTTCCATTTGCATTTTTTACCTGCACAAGGTCTCTTACACTACCCCTGATGTCCAGCCCGGATTGTTGTTGATTTGCATACAAAAAATTTCCCTTGCCGTCTCCCATCAACAGAACGCCATAATTGGCATCAATCTTTCCAATCTTTAATCGCGTATGCTCCACGTTTCCGGTGAGAAGGAGATCAACATTGCCATCTTTATTAAAGTCTTCGGCAGCTATTGCATACACAGGCGAATAGTTTGCTTGTATGGGCAATTCATGCTTTTCAAAATGATCTCCTTTATTCACAAACCAGCAGGTATTCAAATAAGACGTCGTCAGTTTGTGTGCTGTGGCGAACTGACCAGGGGTTAAAATATCATGAATAGTTGCATCAGCATAGGCGTCATAGGTTGGAAAACGCTGGCGCAAACTTATCATTTGATCAGTAACCTCATCCCGGGATGCCATTGGTCTTGATTCTCCCTGGATGTAATAACATAGCAATGGGTCAATAAAGCCATTACCATCAAAATCATTATAGAACAACTCTATCGGCTCAGTAGCTTTTGCATGCAACTGGCTGTTTACTCCCCAGTTACCTGCAACGATATCGGGTTTGCCATCCTGGTTTAGATCGGTGATCAAAATGCGGTTCCACCATCCTTTCAGGGTGGTATCAAAGTAGCTGGCTGATACATCTTTAAATTTACCTCCATCATTTTGGAAGCAATACAGATGCATCCATTCACCACACAAGATCAGGTCTGGCTTTTTATCATTATTTACATCGAGCCATTTGGCATCGGTGATCATACCAAGTGAGGGCAATGACGATGACCAGCAAGTAATCTCATTTGTAAAATGACCTTTGCCGTCGTTGATGAGTAAAGCACTTTGAGGGGCTAAGGGATATTGGCCCGGCACTACCCTGCCACCGACAAATAAATCAATATCACCATCACCATCAACATCTGCGGACCGGACGCAGGAACCGCTGACAAGAGCCTGCGGAAGGGCCGTAATATCTTTTTGAAAAACACCGTTTTTATTCAGGTAAAGCCGGTCCTGGTACGAGCTGTCGCTTTGAGGACCGTAGCCGCCACTCACCACATACAAATCAGGCTCCCCATCTCCGTTAGCATCAAAAAAAACAGCATCGGTATCGCAATAATCCGTATCGCCGGCTATTGAAGGTTGATTTGATTTAATAAAACTGCCATCCTTCATTTGAATATATATTTCGCCTGATTGCCCATTTGCACCACAGATATAGAAATCTTCCAGCCCGTCATGATTAACATCGGCTTTCGCAATGTGAGGGCCGGCATATGAAACCATACTTGGCAGCATGGGTTGAACTTTAAAATCATTTAATCCTTCTTCTTTGTGCCGGTAGGGTATATTCAATTCTTTCACCTGAAAGATTTGTTGGTGGGGTGCAGGCACAAGCTGCATTTTTTGCTGTTGATAGCTTATCTCTATAATTGTATTCAGCTTTGCAGGTGCTTTTAATAATTGCGTATTTCCATCAGGCCATAGTATCCGTAAAGAATCTACATGATCATAAGGAAAAGCAAAATGAAGCGGAATCAACATGGATGATTGAAAACCATGCACCGGGGAATTTTCAATCTTATACATCTTTCCGGAGGTAAATAAAGTAACCTCAGCACCCAGCGCCATGCTGTTCTTACCAGGCATTTTCAGCTTTATATCCAGGTAATTATTGTTGCCACCATTTTCTTTATAATTATTCCGGTAAATACCGGCCTCACTATTCATTTCATTTACGATCAAATCGAGATCTCCATCATTATCGAGATCAGCATAGGCAGCACCGTGAGAAAAATTCAGGCTGTCGAAACCCCATGAAACTGACTGGTCGGTGAATAAACCTTCACCGCGGTTTTCAAAAATATAATTATGCAATGGCGTTGATTTGATACCCTGTAACATCTGAAACATCCGCGAATCTGTTTTACCCTGGATATATTTCAACCGTTCATTGGCATAAAACTTCATGAAGTCCATATTGATCATGTCCCTGCCATAACCATTGGTCACGAAAAGATCTTTTAAACCATCATTATTGTAATCTGCCAGCAATGCCGACCAACTCCAGTCGGTATTTGAAATACCAGCAACCTGACCTGTCTCACTGAAGGTGCCATTACCATTATTTAACTGAAGCATATTGCGCATGAGCTGGTGATAAAAACCATTCTTCAACTGATTGTCATAGAGTTCATAATTATCGGGTGCAAATAAAAGTTTTTGCCGCCTGTTGTCCTCCGGCAACATATCCAGGGTGAAAATATCATTGAAGCCATCGTTATTGATATCAGCGACATCTACTCCCATGGAGAAATTGGACATGTGGCCTACTTTCCCTTTTAGTGATTCAGTAAATGTTCCATCCTGGTTGTTTATGTAGAGATAGTCTTCTTCAACGTAGTCATTGGTAACATAGATGTCCGGCCAGCCGTCATTGTTGATGTCAGCTATGTTAAGTCCGAGTCCATATCCAAGTGGATTGGAAATGATATTTGCTTCAGCGGTGATGTTCTTAAACTGATCTCCATCATTGCGATACAGCCTGTCCCCCGCGTCATCATCTATCATCTTTTTTACAAAGGCGGCATCAAAATTCCGGAGGCTCCTGTTGTTATGATTCATCACATACAGGTCAAGATCACCATCGCGGTCAAAATCGAAAAAAGCAGCTTGCGTAGAATATCCCTCATCAGCAATGCCGAGCATTTCGGCTTTATCAGTAAAAGTGAGATCACCATTGTTTATGAATAATTTATTTTTCCTGTCTTTACGTTCAAAATCTCCGGATTGGCAAACGTAGAGATCAATCCATCCATCACTATTTACGTCGGCTAGGGATGCTCCTGTTTTCCAACCGTCAGATACTGATACACCCGCTTTTTTAGTGATGTCTTCAAATTTCAGATTCCCCTTATTTAGATACAGTTTGCAGCTTCCCTGGTTAGAAGTGAAAAATACATCCTGTAGGCCATCATTGTTAAAATCGGCGATAGCTACACCTCCGCCATTGAAAAAATATTCATAGGTGATGATATTTTGATCCGGTGATTCAACTAAATGATTTTGAAAAGTAATTCCGGTTTCAGAAGATGGTAACCTGCTAAACAATTGTTTCTGACCATAAGAGAAGCCAACGTAAAAAACAGCAACCAACAGCAACAATCCCATTTTAAATAATTGCATCATTGAAAAAATTCGTTTACGTTGAAATTACGTCAGGCTGCTAAAACAGCCTTTAAAAATATCGTTATTATTAAAGTAAAATCCCAGGCAGAAGTCTGCCTGGCATTTTACTAAACTTTTACTGCTAATATTTTACGGTGTGAAATTTAATTTCTCCATCCCACCATATCTTAGTCATAAAATTATCGCCACCCATACGGTCAACGGCAGCTTGGTAATTTATCGGGTTGGAGCTGATCTCATTTTCCCAATATTTCAATCTCCTCGGAATTTGATTTGCCTCCCAGGCATTTGGATCATTTGTCGGAGTTAGCACAGGATAGCCCGTTCTTCTCCAGTTGCTCCATGATTCGATTCATTCAGCCAGGTTGCCGCCCAGTATTCTTCACCAATCAACCGCTCTTTATCGGTATTGCTTGCAGCGGCAAAACCACGGCCCGCAATATAGGCGGCAATTTCCGCCGGTGTTCTGGCAAAAGAAGGATCGAAGGCCGTCCACTCATTGATAGCAGCAGTAACACCGGCATTGAAATGACATTCCGGATCGGAAGAAATCCATCCCTTCAATGCGGCTTCAGCAGCCATCAGTTCAACTTCTGGATAAGAGAGCAATTTATTGGGATCTGCCAATCAAGATATTTCAGATTGAGCATGGAAAATATTTTATTACCTTCCCCCGGGGCATTATAAGCTGCAGCATCTGCAGCAGATAACACCGATGTAATATTTGCAGCCGTGTACCCATTTGGCATCCCTTTTTGATCAGCAGGATCTGTATCCCAGGTGGAGGGGTCTTCAGGGTCGCCGGTGCCACCACTCATTATCAACTCTTTTTAAGAACCCCTAAATTTTCACTATTGAAGAGCTTTTCATAAAAGATCCTGAACAAATTGAGAGCCTGCACGCGAAATCTCCATGATCAAAATCAGAATGCATTTAAATTCTAAATTTGTAAAAACATACTAAATGAGAAAAATATTCTACCAGGATAGAACAGCCTTTATTACCCTTGTAACTTTTGTCATCTTATCACTCAGCTTTTTGTCATGCGGCTCTAC
>MWWA01000212.1_pt1 | contig 16842 bp, 10 predicted proteins | sample 1047341 | NCBI WGS metagenome assembly MWWA01 (sample SAMN06349978, study PRJNA376086) | soil metagenome | isolation source: MS5-1 sample Antarctic (ecotone) soil | place: Antarctica | collected 2015-01-13
CAAAGAGGCAGATTGGTAAAATTGTCAATCCCAAATCAAATAAATCAATCACCGACTTCGTGACAAATTATGAAGGAAAGAAATTCAACAGTCCAAATGATATTGCTTTAGGCCCCAATGGCATTCTTTATTTTACTGATCCGGTTTATGGATTAATAAATGGGGAGTTGGATAAAGAAAAAGAATTGTCTTTTAACGGGGTTTACAAATATGAAAACAATAAGGTGAAGGTATTAATTGATTCATTGAAAAGCCCTAATGGAATTGGATTATCCCCCGACGGTAAGTTTTTATATGTTTCAGATTCAGAAACGGGTAGGTTATTATGTTATGAATTGGACAATGCAGGAGATATTGTCAAATCAATTGATTTCTTTAATCTCAAGGAAATGCTGGAACACACCATACCTTCCACTGTGCTTGGTTGGGATGGAATGGCTGTTTCGAAGAAAGGCGTTATAGTGGCAAGTGGATGGGGTGGCGTCTGGTTTATTTCTCCCAAAGGAATTCTTTTGGGGCATATTCAAACGCCGGACTTTACATCCAATACCGCAATTGATGACGAGGGGGAGTATCTTTATTGGACAGCAGGAAAGCTTCCCTTCACGAAAGGTTCAAGTACCCTTTACAGATATAAACTTAAATAATTGAAAATTTAACCATGATCTATTTGAAAAGCTTGACCAAGAATTGTTCTACACATACAAACAAGAGATCTTTTAGACTTAAGAATCAAATTTATTTGGACTAATCCTATGACTTTTATTAAAAACAGAGAAGCCCTACAGCCAATAACAGTTTTGCAAAAGCGGGGGTTTAGTTCTTCTATGATAGTGAAGTGCTAAATCCATACTCCTTACTTCTAATGAAGTTTAGTGCTGTAAAATCCAGCCTTCGCAAAACGTCAAAACGTTGTACGCCATGCGAAAGAAATTCCAAACTTCCATTATTCTTTTAAGAACTGTAAAATTTAAATATCAGAAATAAAAACAACTATTATGAGAATGATAAGAAACAAACTTTTCACAACAAGTATTCTGATTTTTTTATCAGTATTTTTTTCTACCCTAACTTTTGCACAAACTAAAAAAACATCATCATCACTCAAGCCCGGTCAAACATTTAAAGATTGTACTGATTGCCCGGAGATGGTTGTGATACCTGCAGGTGCCTTTATGATAGGTTCGCCAGAAAATGAAAAAGGACGTTATCCTGAAGAAGGACCTCAACAAAAAGTAAATATCAAAGAATTTGCTGTTGGCAAATTTGATATTACAAAAAAACAATGGGTTGTCTTTGTAAAAGAAACTAACAGACCAACAACCGGGGGATGCTCATGGGCTGCTTTACCAGGAGACACAGGTAAACCTTGGAATCCTAACCCTGCTGCTAACTGGAATAATATCGGATTTATGCAAGACAGCAGCCATCCAGTGGTTTGTATTACATGGTATGATGCTCAGGATTATGCGACTTGGTTAAGTAAAAAAACAGGCTTCACTTACCGCCTTTTATCGGAAGCGGAATGGGAATATGCTGCACGGGCTGGAACAACTACTGCATATTACTGGGGTGATTCAGCAAGTCACGAATATGCGAATTATGGTGTAGATACAACGTGGGGCATTGGGTTAGTTAAAGGTCGTGATCAATGGATGAGTACATCGCCTGTAGGCTCCTTTTTACCGAACGCATTCGGACTCTATGACATGGTCGGCAATGTTATGCAATATTTAGAGGATTGCTTCGCAGGATCCTATGCTGACCTGCAAACGGATGGCACCGCATATAAAGAAGACGTTCAGTTGAAAATGACTGGTGAATTATCATCAATGAACGGAACAAGTTCCTGTTCGTACCGGATGGTTCGGGGCGGCAGTTTTGGGGACCCTCCGGGCATGCTTCGCTCTGCATTCCGCAATTGGGCACCCGGACCTGGTGCAACGTTAAAGAATTACAGTAGTTCCGGCTTGGGTTTCCGTGTGGCAAGACCGCTTTAAGAAAATTTAAAGAACGTTGACTTTTAAAATAACCACGAACGCACAACAAGTGTAATGCCAAAATGCAGGTTGATGGAACGTGTCATTCAACTTTGTTTCAATTTTGTGTATTTGGCCTTTCATTTTTAATTACATCCGGGATCTCCCCACGCACCTGGTCTGGCTGTGAAACCCCGGGCCGACACCAAACTACTTATCTCCAGGTAAAAGATGAATTCCCCTGCACATACAGGGGAGAGATAGAGGTGAAAAAGCGCGGTGCATTAAAAATGTATTTTCTATCTTAAACATTCTTTTAACATTATAAATTACTTTATTGATCATTCAATTTTAACTAACTGATGGTAGGTATACTTGTACAACTCGCCATTTCGTGGCTCCTTGCATGGCTTTTTGTAAAGAAAGGTTTGGGCGTTTTGGGATTATATCCAACCAGGAAACGACTGGTGCAATTTGTTTTATTTTTTACCATTACGGCATTGTGTTGTGCATCCGGATTTATAATTAAAATGGTTTTTGCGCATCAAGCCTGGATCATCAATCCTGCGCTTAATTCCAAATTGGTACTTGAAGGGGCGTGGTGGAATATAAAATCCGTTTTGTTTGAAGAGCTGATCTTTCGCGGGGTAATTTTATATATTCTGATCAGGAAAATAGGGTCAACAAAAGCAATCATCATTTCAGCTATTGCATTTGGGATTTATCACTGGTTTTCCATGAATGCGTTTGGAAATATAACACAAATGACATTCCTGTTTTTTGCTACAGGTATCATGGGTTTATTGCTGGCATTCGCCTATGCAAAAACTTTATCACTTTATATTCCTATCGCCATTCACCTGGGATGGAATTTTACACAAAATTTTATTTTTTCTTCGGGCCCCACGGGAAATGGTTTTTTTATACAGGAAATTCCCAGTCCATTCAGAACAGATTCTTATCTTATTTTCTTTTTGATCTTATTAATTCCAATGATCAGTGTTTTTATTATAAATTTTTTCCTGTTGAAGAGCGTAAAGCAAGTGCAGGAAAATGCATCGAATAATTTTCATCAAGTTCCCGTTACCAATGAATAAAATTTTACCCTTCATCGTTGTTGCCCAGTTTTTATGTACCACATTATGGTTTGCAGGAAATGCTATTCTTCCGGATATTCTTCTGGCATACGATCTGCCTGATAGTTTCCTGGCCCATATTACCAGTGCGGTGCAGTTTGGCTTTATTTCCGGCACTTTATTATTTGCGTTATTTACTATTGCGGACCGGTTCTCTCCATCAATGGTTTTCTTTGCAAGTTCAGTGCTTGCAGCTGTTTTCAATCTGGGTGTTTTATTGCCAGGAAATGAAGGAGCAGGTATTTTATTTTTTCGTTTTGCCACAGGATTTTTCCTGGCAGGTATTTATCCTGTAGGCATGAAAATAGCTTCTGATTATTTTCAAAAAGGATTAGGTAAATCATTGGGTTTGCTGGTGGGGGCTCTTGTTTTAGGTACCGCTTTTCCTCATTTACTTAAAAATTTTACCAGCCATTTACCCTGGAAGCTGGTCATCTTTACTACATCCGTTTTATCGGTTCTTGGCGGTTTTATTATCCTGCTGGGCGTTCCTGACGGGCCTTTCAGGAATAAAGCCTGCTTATTCAACTGGAAAGCTTTTTTAATTAGTTTTCGTGATCACCATTTTCGTTCTGCAGCATTTGGATATTTCGGTCATATGTGGGAGTTATACACTTTCTGGACTTTTGTACCGGTGATGTTGTTCACTTACCAGCAAAATTTTCCGGCGGTAAATTTTAATATTCCATTACTTTCATTCTTCATTATTGCTTCTGGTGTTTTGGCTTGTTTTATCAGCGGATGGTTTTCGAATGAAGTTGGTGTAAAAAAGCTGGCCACCATTTGCTTAATGCTTTCTTGTATTTGTTGTTTAGTTTCTCCATGGTTTTTGTTTGTTGTGCCCGCTTATATTCTCATCATCTTCCTGGTATTTTGGGGAATGGTGGTAGTGGCGGATTCTCCTTTATTTTCAACGCTTGTTGCAAACAATGCAAGTCCTGAATATCGTGGCACAGCATTAACCATTGTGAACTGCATCGGATTTTCCATTACCATTATCAGCATTCAAATGATAAATCTGGCGGGACCTGTTTTCGGAAAATATATTTTCATGTTTTTAAGTATTGGTCCCCTTATAAGCATTGCCGCATTACTTACAAAACACAGGAAGGTCTGATAGCTTTATATCGTTGGCTACTTATTCTTTAAACAGGAAATAATACATTAAAACAAGCACCTTCGTTTTCTTTGGCCGTAGCATAAATGTAGCCATTGTGCCGTTCCGCAATTTTTTTGCACACAGCTAAACCAAGCCCGGTGCCTTCATATTTATCTCTTGAATTTAACCGGGTAAAGGTTTTAAAAATGTTATCTGCATGTTCCTGGCTAAAACCAATGCCATTATCGCAAACACTTATTTGCACAAACTCTTTCTTTTCATCAACCGCCGCAAATTTCTTTATTCCTTTGCCTGCTACATTCTTTGATCGAATTAGTTTTAGAATCAGGGTTACCAGAAGAATCCATATTACATAAAAATTGGAAACAAGTTAGACAATAAAAATTTGGGATGATTGCAAATATAGAACCCTTTTCAAATTTCCAGTTTGCATAATTGACTATTAGGCAATGCCATGCATGTTTTTTCCAATTACCAGGCGAAGTATGAATAATGATTGCTAACCATCAATGGTACCTTGCTCCTTGTCTTGTGGAGGAACCGGGTTATAGAGGGAAAAGTTTGTTCAAAAAATTATTGAATATACATGGGAATATGCTACGAATGAAACAGGTCAATTTTCTTCATCTTTCAACATGAATCTAATGCCTGAATAAAAAGCAGTATGGAAATATTGCTGATAAATACCTGGATAATATTATAAAAAAGAATTATCAACATACATTGCTGACGACTTTGAACTGACAGATAATTTTGAGCGCTCCATCACCATTTTACTATTTACACTTTACACGCCGTTATTGCTTCAATTCTATTTCCAAAACAATTAATCCTTTGTAATATTAATCAACGCCCTGCGGTTCATACTTCTGCCATCGGGATTATCCCGCCCATTGATCATCTCCATTTCAACAGGACAACAAGCGCCGAATGATTCAAAGGTGATCCTGCTGCTGTCAATACCTTTCGATACCAGGTAATCGGCACAGGACTTTGCACGCTTATCAGACAATATTTTGTTGTATTCTTCTGATCCCAATCCATCGGTATATCCAGAGATCTGGATGGTGGCTAATGTATCTTCCATTAAAACAGCATAAATGGAATCCAATTGTTCTACACCGCGATCTTTAAGAACACTTCGATCAAAATCAAAATAAACGCTTACAACTGTTTCTGGTTTAATAACCAGTTTCTTTTCCATGCAGATGATTGCATTGGTCAATACATCTGTTTGCCAATGTGATTCATCATTTTTGGCAATATTGATTTCTTCCGTTACTTCATTATATAATTCCTTTGCAACAAAAAATTGTTGCTGATTTACTGTGCCGGTTAAATCAAAGCGGAATGTTCCGTCTCTGCCGGTATTGGTTCGTAAATTTTTGCCAGCAATATCTTTCATTACCACTTCGGCACCTTCCACAGGTGCATTATTGCGGCAGTCGGTAACCATACCTGTTATAACTTTTTTCTTGGGTGTTTTGCTCACTGCATAAGTCTCGAGGCAGCAATCAGAACCCCGATCGGAACTGATAGTGGCATGATGTAATAATGATTCATTGGCAGTTGCAAAAAAGTAAACATCATCACGGGAAGAATTTATAGGATGACCCATATTTACAGGTTTCGTCCACTGCTTTTCTTTTCCGTTTGATACAAAAAGATCATAACCTCCCATACCCGGTGAACGATCTGTAGAAAAAACCAGGCTATGGCTGTGTACATGATAAAAAGGAGCTTGTTCATTTTCTGCTGTATTTAAACCGGCACCGGCATTCACAGGTTCCCCGGTACTGCCATCAGCATGTAATGGTGCATACCAGATATCAAATTGCCCATAACCACCTGGCCGGTTGGAAGCAAAAAATAAATATTTGCCATCGGCAGAACGAAAAGGTTGTTTGCTGCTAAAATTTTCTATGTTGATATAAGGCAATTTAACCGGCTGGCCCCATCCATTTTCATTTTTGGTGGAATAATAAATCGCTGAAATGTTTTTTCCATTTCCGTTTTTCCACTGTGTGAAATAAAGATATTGTCCATCAGCGCTGATACTGGCGGCACCCTGGTTAAGCGATGCATCTAAATTTAAAAAATTGACAGGCTCAATATTTTGTAATCCACTATTGTTTATTGTAGCCGTGAATAGCCGGTTGTGATATGGATTAACACCTTCAACATAAACGCTATCCTTTTCCGTACTGGTTAATAAAAATAGGTTTGGTGTAATGGCAGCAGGAGCAAACACACCTTTTTCATTTCCAAATGATGTATTAATCCTTTGGATATTAAACAGGCTTGAATCCGGCCTTGCATGCTGACTCTTAATAAAATGAAGAGTTGCCAATTCATTTTCTGCAGCTTGCTTATAAGAACTACCTGCATAGGAGTTCAAAAATTTCTGTATACTCTCTTCCGCTAATGAATAATTTCCCATACTTCTCTGGCATACAGCATACCAGTATAAACCGATTGCATTTTTCTCTTCATCCTTTTTGAAATACGTAAGGTAACGTAATGAAGCTTCGGGCCAGTAATTTGCCAGGCGATAACTTTCCCCTTGTTTAAAAAGAATATCTGATTTTGTTTGATTGCCCATTTTTCCTGTTCTTTTCTTTTTGGAATTCAATGGAAAACCAGTGGGTTCTTTTTCATTCTTTGCAGGATTCAGAAATTGCTCATATAAACCAGCCGCGGTATAATAATCGCCGGCAGCAAAATATTGATCTGCTAATTCGAGTCGCTTATCTGACTGACCCTGGGCATGATATAGGGATATGCAACCTACAAGCAATAATAAAAACCTGTTTGCAAATTTTTTTGCCGTACAAGATATTATCGGTTGCAAGTTTTTGTTTTTTAGCGTTAGAATGTTATTCATAATAATTGCTCAAACTTTTTGGAATAAAGATTACCAGCTCTCACTTATGTGTTGATTTTATAATCTCGGACAGCGGATAAAATCAAAAATACTTTTGGTTCCTTCTCGTTTTATATATGAAAGACTCAGTTCAAAACTGTTTATATTCCTGGCCATGTTACCCAGTTTCGAAGTGTTGGCATCATAGCTTAATCCGAAAATGAAATTTTTATAGTCTACACCCACAAAAGGTGCAATCGCATCTTTATATCTATAATAACCCCCTAACATCAAATCCGTTTCTTCATTCACATTCAATTGCACATAGGTGCCCAGCATCGTTTCATTGGCAGTGCCTTGTTGATTGAATAAAAAATGCGGTACAATACTCGCTCTTTCAGAAATATTAAAACTTACGCCACCATGTAAAACATAACGTAGCGGAATGGTGTTCAACTCAATACTTTCTTCTGAAATGATCGGGTCTTTGGGCCTGTTTATATGAAAAAATGATAATCCACCAAACACATTGTATTTTTTATCGGGTGAAGCATCATAATACAACACGCCGGTTCCCATATCCAATGTAGTGGCGGATGTAGAAGCAAAACTTTCTGTGATTGCATTGTTGGCGTTATAACCTGTAATTGGATTCCACTGTTCACCCCATTTAAATTTGGATTGATCAACCCGGCGGTTGATTAAACCAGCCTGCATAGCAAACACCATACGATGTTCATTGTTGGTGCCGAATTTAACCCCGGTATATGCAACGGATGCATAAGTATTGAAATAATTAAAACCACCGTCTCCGGCTGATTGATTAAGCAGGTTAACACCCAGTGAAATATTTTTATTCGTCCGGGTGTCAAACGAGATGCCAGTTGTACGGTAAGGATTTCCAATACCGCCCCATTGACTCCGGTAGATTGCAGAAACCCTGTATTCACCATCACTGCCACCTGTCATGGCGGGGTTTATATACATCGGAAATGTATAGTTCTGGGTGAAGTGGGGGTCTGTCTGCGCAATCGATTGTTGGATCGTTGCGATCAACAAACAAGCTGTGATATATCCGCGTAGTTGCATCTGTGTTAGTTTCGGTTTTTTATTATCGGTGATAATATAGAATAAGGTTGCATTATTTATTTATCGTAATAAGGTGATTGATCCTTTTGATTTAATGATACGGCCATCGGTCAGAACGGCTCGTAACGTATATACATATACGCCAACCGGCTGTTGTTTACCCCGGTGAGTGCCATCCCAGCCACGACTTACATTATTGATCATATGAATTTCCTGTCCATACTGGTTAAAAATCCGCATCTCCAGTTCGGTAATATAATTGCTGTACACATACAGGATATCATTCTTTCCATCAGCATTTGGTGTAAATACATTGGGTACAAAAACATCTTTATCTAAAGGATTTACGGTAACAACATAACTCAAAGTGGTACCTGAACAACCATTGTTCATGGGTGTAACGGTAATGGTTCCACTGATGGGTGCATTTCCCTGGTTGGTGGCAGTATATGACGGGATATTGCCAGTACCGGTAGCCACTAAACCAATGGAAGGATTAGAGTTTGTCCAGTTGTACACTATATTAGCTGGTGTACCGGATAAATTATTTGCCGGAATAGTGATCCCATCATTTACCGTATTATTTGAAACCTGGTTTATAGTTGGAATATCATTAACGGTAACCACCAGGGTAGCTTCTTCTGTTGCACATTGACCCGGTGTGGTTGTAAAGGTGTAAGTTCCTGAAGCCTGGTTGTTAATTTCTGCCGGATTCCATGTTCCGGTAATTCCATTCGCAGAAGTGGTTGACAACAGGGGAGCAGCAGTACCACGGCAAAGCGATAGTGTAGTTCCGAAATTAAATGTCGGTTCCAGGATCGGGTTAACGGTTACGATCAGGGTAAATTTACCAATACATTGTTCCGGTGTTGCATCAGGTGTAAAAGTATACACGCCGGATGCCTGGTTATCTGCAAGGGCCGGCTCCCAGGTTCCTTCAATATCATTGGTTGATTTTGCAGGTAATGTGGGAACATCACCACCTGTGCATATAACTAAATTTGGTTCAAAATCGAATATTGGTGCAATACTCTGTGTTACAGTTACGGTAAAAGTGGTCATTGTGCCACATGATCCGGCTGCAGGCGTAAATGTATAAGTTCCGGATGCCTGGTTATCTACCGTTGCAGGACTCCATGTACCGATTATACCATTCGTTGAAACTGTTGGTAATTCCGGTACAGTGCTGTCAGAACATACTGTCATCGTTGTTCCAAAATCAAATATGGGTAGTACATTTTGATTTACGGTAACTGTAAATATTGCATTCGTTGCACAAACACCGGCATCAGGTATGAAAGTATAAATACCGGAAGCTTGTTTGTTGATTTCTGTCGGGTTCCATGTTCCTGTAATGCCATTTTCAGAAATGGTTGGCAATGCAGGAACAAAATCTTCTGCACAAATGGTTAGCGAAGTTCCAAATGTAAATGTTGGTGTAATGTTAGGAGTAACGGTAACTGTGAAAGTGACTGTAGTGGCACACTGTCCGGAAGCAGGAGTGAAGGTATATGTTCCTGAATTTTGATCATCAATACCAGATGGGCTCCAGGTTCCGGTAATACCATTATCAGATGTGTTTGGTAAGGCAGGAACTGTTTCGCCGGCACAAATGGTTAAGGATGATCCAAAACTGAATGCAGGCGTTTCATTGGGGCTGATGGAAACCGTTAATGTTGTAACGGTTGCACATAGACCAGCTGTAGGTGTAAAAGTATATGTACCGGAATTCTCATTGTCAATGGTTGATGGATTCCATGTACCCGTAATGTTATTGGTTGATGTAGTTGGTAATAATGGTGCCGTTGTTTCTGCACATATGGTCAGCGAAGTACCAAAGTCAAATGTTGGCGTCAGGTTTGGATTGACTGTTACAGTGAATATGGAAGTCGTTGCACATATCCCTGCGGTTGGTGTAAATGTATATGTACCAGAAGCCTGGTTATTAACAACTGCGGGATTCCATGTTCCCGTAATGCTATTGACAGATGTGTTTGGTAAAGTAGGAACGGCTCCTTCGGCACAAATAGTTAATGAAGTTCCAAAATCAAATGTAGGTATCACATTAGGCGTTACCGTTACATTAAAAGTGGTTGGTGATGCACATCCGCCTCCTGGTGTAAATGTATAAGTTGCTGAATTCTGATTGTCAATTGAAGCGGGGCTCCATATTCCTGAAATTTCATTATCAGATGTAGTTGGTAATGCAGGCACTGTTTCGCCGGCACAAATGGTTAAAGATGATCCAAAACTGAATGTGGGTATTTCATTCGGATTAACAGTAACAGTAAATGTTGCAGAAGTTGCACATTGACCTGCACCTGGTGTAAAAGTATAGATCTCCGAAGCCTGGTTACTTACAACAGCGGGATTCCAGGTACCGGTGATATTATTTGTAGATGTAGCAGGCAGTAGCGGGGCATTTGCATCTTCACAAATCGTTTGATTAGTTCCAAAACTGAATGTTGGCGTAATATTGAGAGCGACGGTAACGGTAAATTCCGCAGGTGTCGCGCAGAAACCCAAGTCAGGTAAAAAAGTATATGTATCCGAAGATGTGTTACTGATTTCTGCCGGGTACCAGGTTCCTGTAATGTTATTTTCTGATGTTGCGGGTAAAACCGGTACGGTTTCACCTGAACAAATGGACAAAGCGGTTCCGAAAACAAATGTGGGAACTTCGTTAGCATTAACTGTTACCGTAAATGTTGCAGATGAAGCACAAAGCCCTGAAGCAGGGGTAAAAGTATAAACGCCGGAAACCTGGTTACTCACTACGGATGGATTCCAGGATCCGGTAATTCCATTTGATGATGTAGCCGACAAGTTGGGTATGGCATCATCACCAGCACAAACTGAAATGGCAGTTCCGAAATCAAATGTGGGCGTGATGTTCGGATTAACGGTTACGGACAACGTTGTTGAAGTAGCGCATAAGCCTGCCGCAGGCGTAAAAGTATAGGTTCCTGAATTTTGGTTATTTATTGTTGCGGGATCCCAGGTTCCTGAAATACTGTTGGTTGATGTTGCAGGCAAAGCAGGAGCTGTATCATCAGCGCAAATTGTCAAAGAAGTTCCAAAACTAAATACGGGAGTAATATTTGGATTTACAGTTACATTAAATGCTGCAGTGGTTGCACACTGACCGGCGGTAGGGGTGAAAGTGTAAGTTCCTGAATTCTGATTATCAACGGAAGCTACATTCCATGTGCCAGAAATATTGTTTAAGGATGTTGTTGGTAAAGCTGGAACAGTTGCGTCGGCACAAATAGTTAGTGATATGCCAAAATCAAATGTTGGTGTGATGTTAGGAGCAACCGTTACGGTAAACGTGGCTGTTGTTGCACACAATCCGGATGTGGGTGTGAATGTATATGTTGCGGAAGTCTGGTTGCTTACAGAAGCGGGACTCCATGTTCCGGTAATACCATTATCAGATGTTGTTGGTAAAGTCGGAACAGTTCCACCAGCACAAATAGTCAGTGAAGTTCCAAAATCAAATGTAGGCGTTTCGTTTGGATTAACGGTTACGGTTAACGTAGTCGATGTTGCACATAAACCAGCCGTTGGTGTAAAAGTATAAGTTCCTGAATTTTGATTATCAATTGTTGAAGGATTCCACGTTCCTGTCACACTATTAGTTGATGTTGCTGGCAGGGCAGGTGTTGAAGCATCAGCACATATAGTTAATGAAGTTCCAAAACTAAATGCAGGTGTTATATTCGGATTCACCGTTACGGTAAATGTTGCACTTGTTGCACATTGACCGGCAGTTGGTGTGAATGTATATGTCCTGGAATTTTGTTTGTCCACGATAGCAGGGCTCCAGATTCCTATGATGCTATTGGAAGAAGTTGTTGATAATGTTGGAACAGTACCATCAGCACATATTGTGAGTGATGTTCCAAAAACAAATGTCGGTGTGACCCTGGGATTCACAACAACATTTATCGTAACCGGTAAACCACATTCTCCTGCATCTGGAGTGAATCTGTATGATCCTGATTGTTGATTATTAATAACTGCCGGATTCCAGCTACCGCTAACACCATTGTTTGAAGTGGTGGCTAATAACGGTGCTGTGTTCCCTGCACAGATAGGTGAAATTTTATTAAAAGTGGGTGTTAAGACCGGGTTTGAAAGTATTAAACCCGTATTGAGTTCTGTGACACAGCCATTGATCGATATAGAAAAACCACTGTACACGCCTGCATTTAATCCGCTTATAATAACCTGGCCGGATCCATTAGTTGTTAAATCAACAGGTCCGGTCAATAAATCATCATCCATATAATTGATCCCGTAAATTGCGCCGGGAACTAAACCCCCAATCGTAACAGAACCTTCTGTTCCATTACAGGTTATTGGATTATTACTACTTAAAACAGGTAAATCTATTGAATAAGAAGCTTTAAAATTATCACCCCCGTTATTCACCATATTAATTTCATCACATGCAGTCGTCGTTGTTGCAGAACCGGTTAATTCAAAATAAACTTCTAAAATATAATTTCCCTGTGCCATTGCCGTGAGGTCAACTGGTGCATAGGGTATTGTTTCGCCATCAGGAATAACAATGCTCCATTTACTATCTCCGTCAACACATGAACCGCCGGATGCATATACACTATTAGGGACATCACAGTTTTCTACTAAAGGAATATCAATACTATTATAACTGCCTGGTGCGGCACTGGCAAGATAGGTGCGATAGTACATACGAACATTGCAAATATTTGCAACGCCGGGAGTTTTGAAACTCCTGATTTCTGCACCTCTTATAATTAAACCACCGGAATTTTGCGTATACATTCCAAGATCTGCTCCTGGAAATAAATTATCTACCGGGCCGATTAAATGGGTACCAGTTCCTGAAATGTTATAAAAACTGCTTTGAGTACAATTAGTCAATAATATGGCAGAAGAATGGGCTCCGAAGGATTGTCCCAGGGACCTGGTATTATATAATAACGATAACAGACATGTGAATACAATGCAGATGGTTTTTTGGCTCATAGGAATTGGCAGTTAGTGGAAGCTTTTGAATTATCCTGTTTTTCAGAAATACGGAAAATTTCAAACCGTATATCTAACATTGATCCATAGTAGATAAACCATTGGCTTGCACCAAAAACGATTAACCATAAAAAATATTGTTAATTAACTGTATTAGGCTTTCAGAGAATTACAGTGAAAAAAAGTAATAAACATAAACCCCTATCAAGTGCTGATATAATCTACTAATGAAGATACGAATGGTATATTTCAATGCATTGTATCATAATTAATCAGCCATTAAAATGTAAGTGTGAAAAATGTAACCGGTGCTAATTATCTTTAGTTCTAAAAACATTAGAAAGATACCATATGGGATTTCCTTTGTTCCCATAAGTAAATAATACGACAGAAGTTTTATGATCTATATTGAAGATGAAAAATTTGAGAAAACTGACTTTTCCACGATAAAACTGGCAAAGGGTGAATACGATAATTGCCTGTTTGATCATTGCAATTTTGAAAATACTGATCTTTCTGGTAATATCTTTTCTGAATGTGCATTTATCGGTTCCAATCTTTCCATGGTTAAATTAGTCCAAACCACATTTCGTGAAGTTAATTTTAAAGATTGCAAATTATTAGGATTGCATTTTGAAGATTGCAGTAAATTATTATTTAAAGTGGATTTTGAAAATTGCATGGTGAACCTTTCTTCCTTTTATAAATGTAATCTTAAAAAAGTCGTTTTTAAAAAATGTTGTTTGCAGGAAGTTGATTTTACGGAAGCGTATTTGACCGGGGCTATGTTTCAGGACAGCGACCTCTATAAAGCAATATTTGATCATACCATATTAGATAAAGCTGACCTCCGGACAGCCTATCATTATTCAATAGACCCGGCTATGAATTCAATGAAAAAGGCTCGCTTTTCCATTAGCGGCATTTCCGGACTGTTGGATAAATACGATATTGAGATTGAATAGAAATTCAGTATGGTGTAATTTTCAGCTGTTTGTTTATCATCTTTGAAGAAAATGTAATTTTAATTTATGGAGATTTTGTATACGATTCAATTGGTTATAAGTTGGATTATTATTATTGCGGTTGTACTTCCATTTGTAAAGAGTGATTATTGGGTTTTTAAAATTCTTGAATATCCACGTTATCAAAAATTCATCTTATGTGCCATTCTTTTTGTGGGGTTATTGCTGACGAATGACTATACCGATAATTTTTCAGTGATTACATTGGCTTTGTTGGGATTGTGCATGCTTTACCTGACTTATAAGATATGGCCCTATACCCCCCTTTCCAAAAAGGAAATGCAATATTTGAAGAATGGTGACATATCAAACCAATTAAAACTATTTACTGCTAATGTATTCCAGGAAAATAAAGCTTATGATAAGCTTATAAGCCAGGTAAAAAAAGAAAATCCGGATATCATTTTGTTGGTAGAGACTGATAAAAATTGGGAAAAGGCAATGGATATTTTCATCAAAGATTATCCCCATTGCCTGAAGGAGCCCAAAGATAATACATATGGTATGTTATTCTATTCCCGTTTCCCAATTGTTGATGGCCGGTTTGAATTTCTTGTTGATAAGGAAGTACCGTCGCTTTTGGTAAAGTTGCAATTGCCATCCGGGCAACATGTAAGATTATGGGGACTTCATCCAAAACCTCCTGTTCCCCAGGAGGATATCAGGTCCACAGCTAAGGATAAAGAATTGATGAAAGTTGCATTAAAAGTCAAAGATGAAAAGTTGCCGGCCATTGTGTTGGGTGATCTGAATGATGTTGCCTGGAGTCATGTAACTAAATTATTCCGTAAAACCAGCGGTTTGCTTGATCCCCGGAGAGGTCGTGGATTTTACAGTACCTTTTCGGCTAATCATTGGTATATGAGATTTCCCCTCGATTATGTTTTTTGTTCCTCTGATTTTGGCCTGGTTGATATGAAAAGATTGAAATATAATGGATCGGATCATTTTCCAATGTTTATGCATTTGCAATTTCATGCAGAAATGGAAAACAAACAGGAAGAACCCGAATCAGACACTGAAGAAAAGGCGGAGGCAGAAGAAATTGCAACTCAAATTGTATGAGCAATGCATCACCCTGGCTTTTTGTTTGTAGAATTGTAACCACAGAAATAAAAAAATATGAAAAAAACTAAATGGATACTATCAGTAAACAAGTTGTTTCTATTTTCTATTTTCATTCTATTGATCGCCTGTGACAGGTCTTCATCTCCCGAAGGAAGGATGACTATAAAGTTGGAAGAACTTCAACAACAAATGCAAGATAGTTTAGCCCAACAAAACCGAAAAATATTAGATAGTTTAAGCGCCATCCGCCAGGAATTGAATGCAATAAAACAACAGAAATAACAAATAATCGTTTGATATTTTGGAGTTAGATGTTTAAGGTTTAGTATTTACATTTTGCAAGTCTTTTACTGCAATTTCTTTATATGAAAGTTCCTTACCACAATCCAAATTCCTATTCACAAATTACAAATTCCCAATTTCTATACCTCATTGATCCATTTTTTAAAAAGAGGCGCTGTTTCCTGGCTGATGATAATGGGACGGTTGTTTGTGGAAACAGTTAGATCAACCTGCAGTTTTACTTTTTCATATATCCTGAAACCCCTTATGAAATTTACATTGATAATAAATTGCCGGTTAGCCCTAAAAAAAATATTCTTATCCAGATCATCTTCTAGTTCTGACAGGTTCTTATCGCAGATATATTTTTTCTCCAAACTGTCTGTTACAAATACCAGTTTATTTACTGTATAAAAGAAGGCCAGTTCTTCTATTCTTAATGCGAAATGTTCTGACCCTCTTTGTACAATCAGTCTTAACTTCTTTTTTATCATCGTATCCATGGCTAATAATTTTCAGTACTTGTAAATTTTTCCTCTTTTATAATATTTAAAATTGATCATGATGCTTTAGAGCAACTTTTAAAAAAATTGTTCCAAACTCATTCTCAATAAATATTACTTCCATATTCGTCTCACTTATTCATGGACATCGAAAACTGGTCATTTGTAAAATAATTTGATGAGTGGAAATTAGGGTACATAAACGATCAGCTTGTTTCAATACATGAAGTTTCTATGACAATAGGTTCTCATCATGTTAAAATACTTCGAAATTATTGTATCACGTTTCAGATAAAAAAATTCATGCTTCAGAATTTAACCCTCCTTTATTTGAAGCATATTTAGTTGATTGTTGTCATTATGAACAGGCAGTTGGGTTTTCAATGATCCATGCTCCATTTTATTAATGCTATTAAACAGTTAAATCAAAATGTATGAAAAGAATCATTGTTTACATGTTGTTGTACTTGATTGCTTCACCCGTATTTTCTCAGAACCGTACAGTTTCCGGAACGGTAAAAGATAATACCGGAAATGTTGTTTCATTTGCAACTGTTACAGAAACAGGAAAAACAAACAGTGTGTCGGCGGATGTTAACGGCGCTTTCAGTATCATCATTCAGGGTAATAGTACTTTGACTATTTCGGCTTCAGGTTTTCAGTCGCAAACCATAACGCCTACCGGCCTCACCACGGAAATCATTTTATCCAGATCGGAAGGAGAACTTCAGGAGGTTGTTGTAACGGCATTGGGTATACGC
>MWWA01000213.1_pt1 | contig 16815 bp, 6 predicted proteins | sample 1047341 | NCBI WGS metagenome assembly MWWA01 (sample SAMN06349978, study PRJNA376086) | soil metagenome | isolation source: MS5-1 sample Antarctic (ecotone) soil | place: Antarctica | collected 2015-01-13
GTTAACTTCAAGGTATCGCAGCCAAGTATCGCGCAATCCCTGCTCGCACAGTCTAGTTCCGTAAGTTTTTAACGGCTCGTTTTTGCCTCGCAACACATTATCAAACAAAGAGTTGTCTGAATTGTGTAGCGTTTTTTCACTCTGCTTTGTTGGTTGGTTAACAAGGGATTCTGACCGTTTCGATTTCTTTTGAACATATTTCCGAAATGCACCAAAGGGATTTATTATTCGTTTGTTTCTAAACAAATGTTCAGCTTCCAACAATAGTTCAGGGGGCAATTTCCTAAAACTTGTTCCCTTCGCCGTGTAACTCGCCGTCTTTGCAATTTCCCAAAATATGCCGTTGCGCGATTCTTCCAGATCAAAAGTCTTAATCTCATCAAGACCAACATTCTGAAACGTGAAACGGACGCGGCGCGAATTGGTCTTAACTTTTAAACGAGTTCCAAAGATTTCCAAATGCGCTTTTTTTAGACACTCAGTCCACGCCGAAACGATCCTCAAACTATTCCTAACCGGTCTTTTGTCATCAGCTCCATATTTCGCGTTCTTGTTCATATGCGCCAATTTGTTTTCCAATTGGGAAGTTTCGCCTTCAGCAAACGGCTTGTAGTTAATACAAAGAACGTGAAAATGATAATTTATGCCGTCCAAATCTAAGTCAAACGCACGTCCGGTTCTGGCTCGCTCGCCTTTTCCGCCTTCAGTCCATTCGGTCTTTGAATAACCGCCGTAAAAAAAGTCACCAAACACTTTCATTTGCAAAAACATTTCCCAAGCCCTGGTCTGAAACTTATCGTTATCAGTAAAACCAACACCAAGCAAATTCGGAAAGGTCGGAGTAAGAAATGCAACACTAAGTCCAAATTCTTTTATGTCATCCAACCGCGATTCAAATGCGTTGTAAATAACCTTGCGATGCCGTCTGGCTGTTCTGATTTGGTAATTGGCATCAAGCAGGGTGTTCGCTGAAATTAACGACTGCGGACAAGTAAAGGCACGTCCCTTTTTATCAATCAGATTCGTCAACTCACCATTTGCCTTGTCATAAGCGGATAATTTGAGAAGGTCGGCAGTAACTTCGGCAGAAGCATCGTGGCAAGATTCGGCAATTGCGCCCAAGAGCTTTCCGGTTTCTAAATTCTGCCTTGCCCGTTTTCGTGATTTCTCAAGCGCAGAAATAGGCGGTTTCGATTCCGAAGGTAAATTGCGGGGTTTTTTCATCCTTCACCCCCTAGAGTGCAGATAAATTGCCGAATGCAAGCCGATGCAAGCCCGTGAGCAAGGCAGAACCAATTGCGGCGATGAATGACTAGGGCAGGGCTTTTACAGCGTCTTGAAGGGGATTTTGGTTGTTTTGCGGTCTGAATCATAAAAAAGGAAATGGTATCGAGTGACCGCGCCCGATACCATTTTTTTTTCCAAGTTGAAATAAAGAGATTCTTTACTCTTGCTTTGGAATCACAAAAAGGTTTATGATGTAAATCCAGATGGCGGTCAAAGCGTCTGGATTTGGTGTTCAAAAATCAAATATCAAAAGCGGCTAATTCTTTCGACGGGACTAGCCGTTTTTTGTTATAAGAAAGTTATCAGATTTTCCCGGTTAATACAAAGCAAAAAAAGTCATTTTACCCTGCATTTATAAGGTTGGTTTTCCACAGGCACAACCTAATTTCTAAGCATTTCGGACGATTTCCGGTAATTTTCTTATCCACCGACAAAAAAAAACACTCTGACTATCTCGCTTTTCTGCAAGCGTTCATTGAGTTTTAGCCTTTAAGCGAAGAACCTAAAGCCTGTGGAAATTTCTATGAACAAAAAAATAATGCTTTTTTAGTGTCGGAAATGCGACACACTCACCACCCAACTATAAAGTTTTGTGAAGTTTCTCTTTTTCAGTTTTTCAAGTTTAGGTGTATTTTAAGTGAGTCTATGAACAAAAAAGAAGCTGCTGAATTTCTCGACGTATCCGAAAAAACTATTGAGCGATATAAATCCTCCGGGAAGCTATCTGCGCGGCTGACACGCATCGTCGGCACAGACGGCAAAAGCAGACAAATTTTAGACTTCAAAGATACGGAACTCCAACGACTCAAACAAGAATTGTCAGGCGAAATCATATTCCCAATAGTTACGGATAGACACGGACAGACCAAGACACAGACAGACACAGATAAACAGACACAGATAGACAACGTAAATGCTGAAAAGAGGGAATCTTTGATACTTGGACAGACACAGACAGTCAGCGTCATCAACACTATTTTCGAGCGACTAGAAACGGTTTTTGACAAGCAAATGCAAGCGTCCGAGCGAGCGCAGAAGCTGATGCTGTCCATAGTCGAAGCATCGGTCATTTCGGGACTGCCAAAGTCATACATCCGCCGGTCAATAAAAGACGAAAAACTAAAGGCAATACGCATCGGGCGTAGTTACAAAATCAAACGTCAGGAGTTAGACAAATTTGTTAATAATTTATAGCGAGGGTAAAAATGCAAGAAAAAAAGAGCGTGTCTGAAAAGTATTTCAAGTGTCTAATTTTGTAGCATCAGGCGAATCATTGCGATATGAACCATCGCTTCTGATGTGTCGCAAAGACTTTCGTAATCTTCGACAATCGCCGCTGTTTCGACAGCCACACAAACGTCCGCTCCACGATCCACCGCTTGGGCAACACCACAAATCCTGTTTGCTCGTCCGAACGCTTGACTTGCTCAATTCTGCTCGTTAAGTTAAGCATTAAAGAAGGGACGTATTTCCGAATGAGAAAATTTAGCCGCCTTTGCTCGTATCTTTTACCAATTTTTCTGTTTGCCTCGATTGCCGAAGGGCAAAGCCCAACGGGGGCTGCCCCTGAGAACGACAAAATTCAAAGCCAAAAAAAGGACGCGGACAAAAACAATTTGGAAAATGTTGAAGTCGAAATAGGCTTTTCCGCCGAACGCTTGTCAAACGATTTTGCGTCGTGGCGCGAAGGTTATTTGTCGGTTTCTAAAAAATTCAAAAGCCGCCAAGCGATTTACGGCGTTTATCGAGAAACAAATCGCTTTCGTCAAAACGACCGCGAAATGACCGCCGGATTTTACCAGCCGGTTGGCAAACGCTGGACTATTTTCGCCGAAGGAAGCGCGAGCGCGACGCACCGCGTTTTGCCGAAATTCTCCACGCTTCTGCAAGTCGAGCATTCCTTGAAAAAAGGCTGGGGAGCGCAAGCGGGCTGGCGACACACCGAATTTAACACGGCGCGGACGAATACGGGGGTTTTTACCGTCGAGCGGTATTTTTCAAATTATCGCGCCGCTTACACGCTTTACGTGACGAATCTCGCGGGTGCGGGAAATTCCGCCGCGCACCGCGTTCAATTGACCAGATACTACAACGAAAAAAGTTCTCTGAATTTGAGTTTCGCCGCCGGGCGTGAAGTCGAAAATCTGGGCGCGCGCGTTTTGCAAACCGACGTGCAGACTTTCGGCATTGGCGGGCGGCATTGGATAAATCAGCATTGGGGGTTGAATTACAATTACAATTTCACCCGTCAAGGCTCAATCTACACAAGGCAGGGTTTTAATTTTGGAATTCGCTACAAATTCTGAAAACACCGTCCAAATCGTCTGGTGGATAGGACTGGCAACCATTATTCTAGTGGTATTGGTAATGCTGCAAGTTCTCGCCTTTCGGGGAATCGTCGCGTTCAGGGAGCGCAGGCGCAAGCGCGTCGGGAAATTCTGGCACCCGATTCTGCTCGAAAGCATTGTGTCAGTTCCGCGGCAAGTTCCCCGTTTGAAAAAGGCGGATGCCTACGAATTTTTGACGCTTTGGAATTACCTATATGAATCGCTGCACGACCACCGGGTCGAAAAATTAAACGAAGCGGCGCGAATGGCTGGAGCAGACATTGCAGCTCGCCGTTTTTTGAAAAAAACAAAAGCTCGCCGTCGTCTGATGGCTGTGATGGCTTTGGGAAATTTGGGCGATGAAGAAAGTTGGGGGGCGCTGGAAAAATTGGCGAATTGGACGGAAGCGAATTTATCATTCACGGCGGCGCAGGCATTGATGCAGATTGATGCGGAAAAAGCGATAAAAATTGTCATGCCGCTCGTCGCTTCGCGGACAGACTGGACGCGTGAAGCCGTTTCCAGAATGTTCAAAAAAGCGGGCGCGGACGCAATTTCGCTGCCGCTCTCAAAAGCGGTTATCGCTGCTTGCCGCACAGACTCTTTAACGCCAGATGCAGACGCTTTGGGACAACACGCCCCACGACTGATTTATCTTATGCGCCGGGCTCACCCTCGTTTTGTAACTTACGTCGTACGCTACGTTTTGCTGACGATGACGAACATTGAAGCTATTGCCGCTGCTTTGAAAGTCTATGACGACCCGGCGATTTTACCGGCAGTACGCCAATTGCTTAGTGACCGGCGTTGGGAAATTCGAGTCAACGCCGCAAACGCTATCGGGCGCACGGGAACGGAACAGGACGAAAAACTTTTAATTGGAGCCCTGCAAGATAAAGAATGGTGGGTTCGCTATCGCTCAGCGCAAGCACTGGCTAGTCTCGGGTCGGTTAACATGGAAAAATTAGAAAATTACGCCGCCGCGCAGACGGATGATTTCGCCCGCGACATTTTACGCCAAGTTATGGCGGAGAGGCGGCTCGTATGAAATTGATTGATTTTCTCATCGCCGCGCAATGGTTTTTTCTGCTGTTTTTCGTTTGTCTGAACGGCGGTTATCTGATAACGATTTTTTTCGCCTTTCTCAAGCTGCCGGGTTATTTGCAGAATCAGGTTCTGCGCTACAAGCTGCCACAGGCGCAGAGCGATTTTCTGCCGCCGATTTCCCTCGTCGTGCTGGCTTACAACGAAGAGCAGGTTATCGTTTCTTCGATTCATTCTCTGTTGCACCTCGATTATCCGACGTTTGAAATCGTAGTCGTCAACGACGGCTCGAAGGATAAAACTCTCGAAGTTTTGAAGGAAGAATTTCGACTCGTTGAATTTCCCGAAGCGTTTCGTTATCGAATTGGGCATAAGCCCGTTCGCGCTGTTTATCAATCCAGCGTTTACCCGGAACTTCGCGTGATTGACAAGGAAAATGGCGGCAAAGCCGATGCGAGCAATGCCGGAGTTAACGGGGCGCGGTTTTCGCTGGTTTGCCCGCTCGATGCCGACACGGTTTTGCAGCCCGACAGCTTAAAACTGCTGGTGCAGCCTTTCCTTGAAAATCCCGAAACAATCGCCGTCGGCGGCACTGTTCGTATCGTCAACGGCTGCCGGGTGCAGGACGGGGTTTTAACTCAGAAGGGATTGCCAACAAATCTCCTCGCGTTGTTTCAAATTGTCGAATATTTGCGGGCGTTTCTGTTTGCGCGTGTCGGATTCGCAGCGATCAACGCGCTGCCTTTGATTTCGGGCGCATTCGGGCTGTTTCACAAAGAGTCGGTGATTGCGGTCGGCGGATATAAACTTGACGAGCTTGGCGAAGATATGGAACTCGTCATGCGCCTGCACAGTCATTTTCGGCTCCACGGAAAACCGTATCGCATCACGTTTGTAGCTGACGCGGCGTGCTGGACGGAGGTGCCGGAAAGCCTGTCGAGCCTGGGGCGACAGCGAATCCGCTGGCAGCGCGGTTTGATGGAAAGCGTGATGAAAAACCGCGAGCTTCTGTTTCACCCGAAAAGCGGCTGGCTCGGCTGGTTCTCGACTCCGTTTATGTTCATTTTTGAGGGTTTCGGCGCCGGGATGGAAGCCGTCGGTTTTTTGTTTATCACCGCGTCTTACGCTTTTGATTTGATGTCCTTTGACGCTTTTGTCGCGTTTATGATGCTGGCAATCGGAATGGGTCTGCTACAATCGGTCGCCGCGCTTTTGCTCGAAGAAATGACCTTTAACACCTATCCGAAAACCAGACAATTGCTGTGGCTGCTGCTCGCTGTGATTGCTGAAAATTTCGGTTACCGGCAATTAAATTCCGTCTGGCGAATGGTCGGGCTTTACAAATGGTTGTTTAAACACAAATCAATATGGGGCGAGATGTTACGCACCGCTTCCTGGACGGGTAAAATCCTGTCTGAAACTGTTGCGATAGATTCCGAACAACACGAATCCGTTCCTCACTCTTTGCAGTCGAACGCCGCGGGCATACCTTTGCTGCGTGAAAAATATAACGGGCTGTTTAAAACCGAATCGAAATGGGGAAAGAAGAGGCGGACGGCTTTAGGGGCGGGCGAATCCCCCTATCAGAGTGAGGCTGCAATAGATCCCCGGCTGGATTCTAACTCCGGCTAATGGCTTACCAATTCAAGATAGGTTTGACGTATTGAGATAGGAGAAAGAAGCCGCAACTGATTATCAGTTGCGGCTTCTTTCAATATCGCTGTAAAATCTGTTCCGTTTTGCCTTAATCTCTTCGACTGTTTCATATATCTGATTGGCTAATTCTTTTCTCAGTTCTTGAAAAAACCTCTGCGCCGGATTCAATTCAGGCGAGCAAGGCGGCAGTTTCTCAAGTCTTAATGGCGAATCCGAACTCAGGACATTTGTTTGATGTGAACCTGCTCCATCAACTAAGGTTCGATCATCATATGGCGGCACGTTAATTTTTACGGCGAATACGATTTCTCCGAAGATAAACTCAAAGATTCCATCAGGTTCAATCTTCCCGAAATCGTCGGCTGGAAAATGGAAGAAAAACGGGAACAAAAAATCATGGTAAAGCCAATCGACACAGAGGATTATCAAAAATCCTATGAAACATTTTCTCCCTTTGGAGACTTTTAACCAGCTATGCAAAAAGCGGCGTTAAAACAGATACTGAAAATGGAGGAAAAGAAAAAAAATCAATAATATCCAAAAACTCAACTGAAAGGAGAACAAATATGTCCGACCAATCGAATAAAACCTCATTCATCACGCGCCGCCCAATTGTATCAGGCATTTTAATTAGTCTTTTAATTTCGGCAATTGCAATCGGGGCGTTTTTCTTGGTCAAGATGCTTTTTAGCGGTTCAAATAGAGGTGAACTCATCGCACCACCCAACGGGATGAAGCAAGCAGTCCAATCTTATCTCGCTCCCAGCAATATAATACTGCGCGGCATTAGCGTTCGCGCCTATCCCAATGAGGTTTATTATACCAAGTTGCGTGAAAATAAGGATTCAAAACAAGGCGGAAACGCAACTGCTAAGGAGCGTATTAATCGCTCAACTGTTAACACGCTTCCTAACGGGCGCGTTTCTGCCTTGTTTCTCTTAATTCATTTATTTTACGCAACTTGTTATTACATCACTGCGGATGTTGAAAATACACAAGCAACTCCCACCTACTCCAGAAAAAATACTTGGCATTTTATTGCCCAAAAAGCCCAAAGCGGCAATGGTGATTATTGGCAGATTGAGTCAGCCAATAAAGACAGATTAAGAATATTAGGCGTTAAACCCGAAAACTAAGATTTATTAGCTTTCGTTAGCCCTTTTTAGTTTTCAATAATCAAAACAACCAACCCAACATCTACAGACTAATACCTTTTTTTAGTTACGAACTTTCGCAACCTATCGTCTGTGCAACATAGATAATTACGCTTTTTTTAGGTGCCGTATTTCTGGCACATACGCGCCGAAAGTAAAGTTTTGTGAAGTTTCTCTTTTTTTGTTTCGCATTTCCGAAACAGAGCGTCCGCCGCGTAAGTAGAAAGCTCGTTTTTTGTAATAGATTGCAATATCCGCAGAGCGTCCGCGCCCGATTAAGAACACCTGAAACTTGATTGATTTTTCAAAATATCAAGTTCAAATTCTCAGGTTTTCTTAGGTTTTGCCCGGCAATGAGTCGCCATCATAATACAGATAATCGCTAATCTGACACTCGAATAAATCACACAAACGATGCAACGTATCAACTCCAACCTTGCCAAAATCACCATTCCACAACCGACTCGCAGTTGTCGGCGAAACAGCTAACGCCTTGCCTAATTGAAACGCATTCATCAAACCTTTTTTTTGGACAAATCAGGAATCTTATTCTTAAACATCCGTTACCTCACATTATAACTATTTACACAATTCGATAATAACAGATAAAAGCAACGTGAACAAAATATCAAGTTCAAATTTCGTAAAGGTGGATAGTTGTGCATTCTTTCCACCACGCCCACAGGCACGTGGAACAAGTGATTTGAATACTTAGTGAATAATTAGGCATATTTTTACCGCAAACGGCAATCGGACAGACAAACCGCCACCGCACCGAATGATCGCAGCTTTCCCCGAACCAAGACCGCAGAGCCTTTGCGAATTTTCCGCGCCGACACCGTGAGCGCATCTGATAGGCAGTCAGCAAATACAACGAAGCCGGGAACATCGCCCGGCTCAATCACCAATCGGCACAATCCTTCACGTTTGGCGCACTTTTGAACCTTCCCCGATTTCCAACACCGAACCGACAGCAAACGACAGCCTAAGCCGCGCCGACGGCAAATCCGAACCGCTTAGAGCATCGGCAATCGCCTGTAATGAGAACTTTTCAATTTTCGGCAATATCATTCTCTTTTTTTCGCTACGGATTTCCGTGAGTTCAAAGCCTTAAATCCGTTTATAAAGGGTAAATTTTTCATTATCGGACACTCAAGCATTCCTTCAAACAATCCTCGCCTGTTGGTTTTCACTTCCAAGACCACAAAAACTATCAAATAACTCCCAACTAGCTATTCGTTCTACCTGAGCCGGTGGCTCAGTTTTGTAAGACTGCGGACTAGCATTGTGCGGTATAGGCGTTACACGCTCAGGATTACAAACATCAACCGGCACAGCATCTAAATATTGCGCCTGATATACCTTGAATCTGTAATAATTATCGCTTTCCGGGTCATAGCCCGGCTGTTTTTCCTTCTCCCTCTGCTTCAATTCTTTAACCGCTCTCCATCCGTAATATGATTTCCCGCTCAAATCCGTAAATACCGAGTTCGGAAATCGCTCAAGAAGCGCATCCCGGCGTTTCGCAATGATCAAATCCCGGTTAACTTCAAGGTATCGCAGCCAAGTATCGCGCAATCCCTGCTCGCACAGTCTAGTTCCGTAAGTTTTTAACGGCTCGTTTTTGCCTCGCAACACATTATCAAACAAAGAGTTGTCTGAATTGTGTAGCGTTTTTTCACTCTGCTTTGTTGGTTGGTTAACAAGGGATTCTGACCGTTTCGATTTCTTTTGAACATATTTCCGAAATGCACCAAAGGGATTTATTATTCGTTTGTTTCTAAACAAATGTTCAGCTTCCAACAATAGTTCAGGGGGCAATTTCCTAAAACTTGTTCCCTTCGCCGTGTAACTCGCCGTCTTTGCAATTTCCCAAAATATGCCGTTGCGCGATTCTTCCAGATCAAAAGTCTTAATCTCATCAAGACCAACATTCTGAAACGTGAAACGGACGCGGCGCGAATTGGTCTTAACTTTTAAACGAGTTCCAAAGATTTCCAAATGCGCTTTTTTTAGACACTCAGTCCACGCCGAAACGATCCTCAAACTATTCCTAACCGGTCTTTTGTCATCAGCTCCATATTTCGCGTTCTTGTTCATATGCGCCAATTTGTTTTCCAATTGGGAAGTTTCGCCTTCAGCAAACGGCTTGTAGTTAATACAAAGAACGTGAAAATGATAATTTATGCCGTCCAAATCTAAGTCAAACGCACGTCCGGTTCTGGCTCGCTCGCCTTTTCCGCCTTCAGTCCATTCGGTCTTTGAATAACCGCCGTAAAAAAAGTCACCAAACACTTTCATTTGCAAAAACATTTCCCAAGCCCTGGTCTGAAACTTATCGTTATCAGTAAAACCAACACCAAGCAAATTCGGAAAGGTCGGAGTAAGAAATGCAACACTAAGTCCAAATTCTTTTATGTCATCCAACCGCGATTCAAATGCGTTGTAAATAACCTTGCGATGCCGTCTGGCTGTTCTGATTTGGTAATTGGCATCAAGCAGGGTGTTCGCTGAAATTAACGACTGCGGACAAGTAAAGGCACGTCCCTTTTTATCAATCAGATTCGTCAACTCACCATTTGCCTTGTCATAAGCGGATAATTTGAGAAGGTCGGCAGTAACTTCGGCAGAAGCATCGTGGCAAGATTCGGCAATTGCGCCCAAGAGCTTTCCGGTTTCTAAATTCTGCCTTGCCCGTTTTCGTGATTTCTCAAGCGCAGAAATAGGCGGTTTCGATTCCGAAGGTAAATTGCGGGGTTTTTTCATCCTTCACCCCCTAGAGTGCAGATAAATTGCCGAATGCAAGCCGATGCAAGCCCGTGAGCAAGGCAGAACCAATTGCGGCGATGAATGACTAGGGCAGGGCTTTTACAGCGTCTTGAAGGGGATTTTGGTTGTTTTGCGGTCTGAATCATAAAAAAGGAAATGGTATCGAGTGACCGCGCCCGATACCATTTTTTTTTCCAAGTTGAAATAAAGAGATTCTTTACTCTTGCTTTGGAATCACAAAAAGGTTTATGATGTAAATCCAGATGGCGGTCAAAGCGTCTGGATTTGGTGTTCAAAAATCAAATATCAAAAGCGGCTAATTCTTTCGACGGGACTAGCCGTTTTTTGTTATAAGAAAGTTATCAGATTTTCCCGGTTAATACAAAGCAAAAAAAGTCATTTTACCCTGCATTTATAAGGTTGGTTTTCCACAGGCACAACCTAATTTCTAAGCATTTCGGACGATTTCCGGTAATTTTCTTATCCACCGACAAAAAAAAACACTCTGACTATCTCGCTTTTCTGCAAGCGTTCATTGAGTTTTAGCCTTTAAGCGAAGAACCTAAAGCCTGTGGAAATTTCTATGAACAAAAAAATAATGCTTTTTTAGTGTCGGAAATGCGACACACTCACCACCCAACTATAAAGTTTTGTGAAGTTTCTCTTTTTCAGTTTTTCAAGTTTAGGTGTATTTTAAGTGAGTCTATGAACAAAAAAGAAGCTGCTGAATTTCTCGACGTATCCGAAAAAACTATTGAGCGATATAAATCCTCCGGGAAGCTATCTGCGCGGCTGACACGCATCGTCGGCACAGACGGCAAAAGCAGACAAATTTTAGACTTCAAAGATACGGAACTCCAACGACTCAAACAAGAATTGTCAGGCGAAATCATATTCCCAATAGTTACGGATAGACACGGACAGACCAAGACACAGACAGACACAGATAAACAGACACAGATAGACAACGTAAATGCTGAAAAGAGGGAATCTTTGATACTTGGACAGACACAGACAGTCAGCGTCATCAACACTATTTTCGAGCGACTAGAAACGGTTTTTGACAAGCAAATGCAAGCGTCCGAGCGAGCGCAGAAGCTGATGCTGTCCATAGTCGAAGCATCGGTCATTTCGGGACTGCCAAAGTCATACATCCGCCGGTCAATAAAAGACGAAAAACTAAAGGCAATACGCATCGGGCGTAGTTACAAAATCAAACGTCAGGAGTTAGACAAATTTGTTAATAATTTATAGCGAGGGTAAAAATGCAAGAAAAAAAGAGCGTGTCTGAAAAGTATTTCAAGTGTCTAATTTTGTAGCATCAGGCGAATCATTGCGATATGAACCATCGCTTCTGATGTGTCGCAAAGACTTTCGTAATCTTCGACAATCGCCGCTGTTTCGACAGCCACACAAACGTCCGCTCCACGATCCACCGCTTGGGCAACACCACAAATCCTGTTTGCTCGTCCGAACGCTTGACTTGCTCAATTCTGCTCGTTAAGTTAAGCATTAAAGAAGGGACGTATTTCCGAATGAGAAAATTTAGCCGCCTTTGCTCGTATCTTTTACCAATTTTTCTGTTTGCCTCGATTGCCGAAGGGCAAAGCCCAACGGGGGCTGCCCCTGAGAACGACAAAATTCAAAGCCAAAAAAAGGACGCGGACAAAAACAATTTGGAAAATGTTGAAGTCGAAATAGGCTTTTCCGCCGAACGCTTGTCAAACGATTTTGCGTCGTGGCGCGAAGGTTATTTGTCGGTTTCTAAAAAATTCAAAAGCCGCCAAGCGATTTACGGCGTTTATCGAGAAACAAATCGCTTTCGTCAAAACGACCGCGAAATGACCGCCGGATTTTACCAGCCGGTTGGCAAACGCTGGACTATTTTCGCCGAAGGAAGCGCGAGCGCGACGCACCGCGTTTTGCCGAAATTCTCCACGCTTCTGCAAGTCGAGCATTCCTTGAAAAAAGGCTGGGGAGCGCAAGCGGGCTGGCGACACACCGAATTTAACACGGCGCGGACGAATACGGGGGTTTTTACCGTCGAGCGGTATTTTTCAAATTATCGCGCCGCTTACACGCTTTACGTGACGAATCTCGCGGGTGCGGGAAATTCCGCCGCGCACCGCGTTCAATTGACCAGATACTACAACGAAAAAAGTTCTCTGAATTTGAGTTTCGCCGCCGGGCGTGAAGTCGAAAATCTGGGCGCGCGCGTTTTGCAAACCGACGTGCAGACTTTCGGCATTGGCGGGCGGCATTGGATAAATCAGCATTGGGGGTTGAATTACAATTACAATTTCACCCGTCAAGGCTCAATCTACACAAGGCAGGGTTTTAATTTTGGAATTCGCTACAAATTCTGAAAACACCGTCCAAATCGTCTGGTGGATAGGACTGGCAACCATTATTCTAGTGGTATTGGTAATGCTGCAAGTTCTCGCCTTTCGGGGAATCGTCGCGTTCAGGGAGCGCAGGCGCAAGCGCGTCGGGAAATTCTGGCACCCGATTCTGCTCGAAAGCATTGTGTCAGTTCCGCGGCAAGTTCCCCGTTTGAAAAAGGCGGATGCCTACGAATTTTTGACGCTTTGGAATTACCTATATGAATCGCTGCACGACCACCGGGTCGAAAAATTAAACGAAGCGGCGCGAATGGCTGGAGCAGACATTGCAGCTCGCCGTTTTTTGAAAAAAACAAAAGCTCGCCGTCGTCTGATGGCTGTGATGGCTTTGGGAAATTTGGGCGATGAAGAAAGTTGGGGGGCGCTGGAAAAATTGGCGAATTGGACGGAAGCGAATTTATCATTCACGGCGGCGCAGGCATTGATGCAGATTGATGCGGAAAAAGCGATAAAAATTGTCATGCCGCTCGTCGCTTCGCGGACAGACTGGACGCGTGAAGCCGTTTCCAGAATGTTCAAAAAAGCGGGCGCGGACGCAATTTCGCTGCCGCTCTCAAAAGCGGTTATCGCTGCTTGCCGCACAGACTCTTTAACGCCAGATGCAGACGCTTTGGGACAACACGCCCCACGACTGATTTATCTTATGCGCCGGGCTCACCCTCGTTTTGTAACTTACGTCGTACGCTACGTTTTGCTGACGATGACGAACATTGAAGCTATTGCCGCTGCTTTGAAAGTCTATGACGACCCGGCGATTTTACCGGCAGTACGCCAATTGCTTAGTGACCGGCGTTGGGAAATTCGAGTCAACGCCGCAAACGCTATCGGGCGCACGGGAACGGAACAGGACGAAAAACTTTTAATTGGAGCCCTGCAAGATAAAGAATGGTGGGTTCGCTATCGCTCAGCGCAAGCACTGGCTAGTCTCGGGTCGGTTAACATGGAAAAATTAGAAAATTACGCCGCCGCGCAGACGGATGATTTCGCCCGCGACATTTTACGCCAAGTTATGGCGGAGAGGCGGCTCGTATGAAATTGATTGATTTTCTCATCGCCGCGCAATGGTTTTTTCTGCTGTTTTTCGTTTGTCTGAACGGCGGTTATCTGATAACGATTTTTTTCGCCTTTCTCAAGCTGCCGGGTTATTTGCAGAATCAGGTTCTGCGCTACAAGCTGCCACAGGCGCAGAGCGATTTTCTGCCGCCGATTTCCCTCGTCGTGCTGGCTTACAACGAAGAGCAGGTTATCGTTTCTTCGATTCATTCTCTGTTGCACCTCGATTATCCGACGTTTGAAATCGTAGTCGTCAACGACGGCTCGAAGGATAAAACTCTCGAAGTTTTGAAGGAAGAATTTCGACTCGTTGAATTTCCCGAAGCGTTTCGTTATCGAATTGGGCATAAGCCCGTTCGCGCTGTTTATCAATCCAGCGTTTACCCGGAACTTCGCGTGATTGACAAGGAAAATGGCGGCAAAGCCGATGCGAGCAATGCCGGAGTTAACGGGGCGCGGTTTTCGCTGGTTTGCCCGCTCGATGCCGACACGGTTTTGCAGCCCGACAGCTTAAAACTGCTGGTGCAGCCTTTCCTTGAAAATCCCGAAACAATCGCCGTCGGCGGCACTGTTCGTATCGTCAACGGCTGCCGGGTGCAGGACGGGGTTTTAACTCAGAAGGGATTGCCAACAAATCTCCTCGCGTTGTTTCAAATTGTCGAATATTTGCGGGCGTTTCTGTTTGCGCGTGTCGGATTCGCAGCGATCAACGCGCTGCCTTTGATTTCGGGCGCATTCGGGCTGTTTCACAAAGAGTCGGTGATTGCGGTCGGCGGATATAAACTTGACGAGCTTGGCGAAGATATGGAACTCGTCATGCGCCTGCACAGTCATTTTCGGCTCCACGGAAAACCGTATCGCATCACGTTTGTAGCTGACGCGGCGTGCTGGACGGAGGTGCCGGAAAGCCTGTCGAGCCTGGGGCGACAGCGAATCCGCTGGCAGCGCGGTTTGATGGAAAGCGTGATGAAAAACCGCGAGCTTCTGTTTCACCCGAAAAGCGGCTGGCTCGGCTGGTTCTCGACTCCGTTTATGTTCATTTTTGAGGGTTTCGGCGCCGGGATGGAAGCCGTCGGTTTTTTGTTTATCACCGCGTCTTACGCTTTTGATTTGATGTCCTTTGACGCTTTTGTCGCGTTTATGATGCTGGCAATCGGAATGGGTCTGCTACAATCGGTCGCCGCGCTTTTGCTCGAAGAAATGACCTTTAACACCTATCCGAAAACCAGACAATTGCTGTGGCTGCTGCTCGCTGTGATTGCTGAAAATTTCGGTTACCGGCAATTAAATTCCGTCTGGCGAATGGTCGGGCTTTACAAATGGTTGTTTAAACACAAATCAATATGGGGCGAGATGTTACGCACCGCTTCCTGGACGGGTAAAATCCTGTCTGAAACTGTTGCGATAGATTCCGAACAACACGAATCCGTTCCTCACTCTTTGCAGTCGAACGCCGCGGGCATACCTTTGCTGCGTGAAAAATATAACGGGCTGTTTAAAACCGAATCGAAATGGGGAAAGAAGAGGCGGACGGCTTTAGGGGCGGGCGAATCCCCCTATCAGAGTGAGGCTGCAATAGATCCCCGGCTGGATTCTAACTCCGGCTAATGGCTTACCAATTCAAGATAGGTTTGACGTATTGAGATAGGAGAAAGAAGCCGCAACTGATTATCAGTTGCGGCTTCTTTCAATATCGCTGTAAAATCTGTTCCGTTTTGCCTTAATCTCTTCGACTGTTTCATATATCTGATTGGCTAATTCTTTTCTCAGTTCTTGAAAAAACCTCTGCGCCGGATTCAATTCAGGCGAGCAAGGCGGCAGTTTCTCAAGTCTTAATGGCGAATCCGAACTCAGGACATTTGTTTGATGTGAACCTGCTCCATCAACTAAGGTTCGATCATCATATGGCGGCACGTTAATTTTTACGGCGAATACGATTTCTCCGAAGATAAACTCAAAGATTCCATCAGGTTCAATCTTCCCGAAATCGTCGGCTGGAAAATGGAAGAAAAACGGGAACAAAAAATCATGGTAAAGCCAATCGACACAGAGGATTATCAAAAATCCTATGAAACATTTTCTCCCTTTGGAGACTTTTAACCAGCTATGCAAAAAGCGGCGTTAAAACAGATACTGAAAATGGAGGAAAAGAAAAAAAATCAATAATATCCAAAAACTCAACTGAAAGGAGAACAAATATGTCCGACCAATCGAATAAAACCTCATTCATCACGCGCCGCCCAATTGTATCAGGCATTTTAATTAGTCTTTTAATTTCGGCAATTGCAATCGGGGCGTTTTTCTTGGTCAAGATGCTTTTTAGCGGTTCAAATAGAGGTGAACTCATCGCACCACCCAACGGGATGAAGCAAGCAGTCCAATCTTATCTCGCTCCCAGCAATATAATACTGCGCGGCATTAGCGTTCGCGCCTATCCCAATGAGGTTTATTATACCAAGTTGCGTGAAAATAAGGATTCAAAACAAGGCGGAAACGCAACTGCTAAGGAGCGTATTAATCGCTCAACTGTTAACACGCTTCCTAACGGGCGCGTTTCTGCCTTGTTTCTCTTAATTCATTTATTTTACGCAACTTGTTATTACATCACTGCGGATGTTGAAAATACACAAGCAACTCCCACCTACTCCAGAAAAAATACTTGGCATTTTATTGCCCAAAAAGCCCAAAGCGGCAATGGTGATTATTGGCAGATTGAGTCAGCCAATAAAGACAGATTAAGAATATTAGGCGTTAAACCCGAAAACTAAGATTTATTAGCTTTCGTTAGCCCTTTTTAGTTTTCAATAATCAAAACAACCAACCCAACATCTACAGACTAATACCTTTTTTTAGTTACGAACTTTCGCAACCTATCGTCTGTGCAACATAGATAATTACGCTTTTTTTAGGTGCCGTATTTCTGGCACATACGCGCCGAAAGTAAAGTTTTGTGAAGTTTCTCTTTTTTTGTTTCGCATTTCCGAAACAGAGCGTCCGCCGCGTAAGTAGAAAGCTCGTTTTTTGTAATAGATTGCAATATCCGCAGAGCGTCCGCGCCCGATTAAGAACACCTGAAACTTGATTGATTTTTCAAAATATCAAGTTCAAATTCTCAGGTTTTCT